>ERZ773062.198-NODE-198-length-39805-cov-42.147975_pt1 | contig 39805 bp, 60 predicted proteins | sample MGYA00580626_ERZ773062 | MGnify/ENA primary metagenome ERZ773062 (study PRJEB29015, sample SAMEA2738003) | human oral metagenome | biome: human oral; feature: human-associated habitat; material: dental | place: China | collected 2058 ... | reverse complement strand
GCAAGTCGCTGATGACCACGTCGCTTTCTTTAAGCATTTGCGGACGAACGGCATCTCCTTGGACAAAACCAGCCTGCAAACCAATCACATCTGCCATACTGGCTGCCAAATCAATCAGCAAGTCATCCACTTCGATTCCCAAATAATCTACTTTTTTAGCAAGAGAAGTCAAGAAAGTAGCCCCCAAAATCCCCATACCAGAGCCTATTTCGAGGATGCTAATTTCCTCTTGTTCAAACAACTCTTCCACAATGAGTACCAAGAGAAGGGCAATGGCATCTGGTGTAAACTGGTGATTGGCCTGTAAAGGTTCCGTTTGTCCTGCCTTCATCAAGAGAAACTGGTAGGTCTTGAGCCACTCTTCCTTGCGAAGCGCTAAGCGTTTAAGGGCTTGATTGTTCTCTTTGACCTGTTCTAGGTCGGTCTCGCCATCCAGGTAGATACTATTTTGCTCTACCAAGGCGTCATAAAAGTTGGTCGCCAAATCACTTTGGATGACTTGGACATTCTCTAGTAAATACGTATAAGCTTGTTCAATTTTTTCAAAATCCATATTCCTATCTTATCAAATTTCCCTCCTTTTTTCCATCTGAAGAGAAAAATCACTGCTTTAGTCAGCGAGTGATTTTTGGGCTACTGTTAAAAAGAGTTCTGAATAATTTCCTTGAAACAATTCTTCAGCGCTGTAGAGAATCTGACTATGCACAGATGAAAAACCCTGCTGAATTAACTTATTTTCCAGTTCAGCTAAATCAAAACCATGATGGTTGGTATCTGTCTTGACAAAATCAGCGATGAGAACTTGTCCATTCTCCCTAAGGTGATGGTAAAACATGGCAAGAGTTGCATCTAGATCAGGCATATGATGAAGAACCCGACTGACAACAATCAGGTCAAATTGCTGTTCCAAGGGATTTGCCAGTAAATCCTGCTCCAAAAACTGGATATTCTTGATGTCTTGTTGCTCTGCTTTCAAACGGGCTTGCTCCAGCATTTTCTCCGAGATGTCCACAAGGGTAACCGACTTGGCTTGCTTAGCTAGAGGCAAGGCTAATAGACCTGTCCCACCACCAAAGTCCAATATTTCCTTGTCTGATAGAAAATCAATCTGTTTTTCAATTGCTTGACAAACCAAGTTTGCAAGAAAGATATTTTTGGGCGAATCAAAGGTTTCTGCTTTGTGATTAAAATCGTGTTTCATGCTTTTAGTGTAACACAAAGAAGTTGAATTGCCTAGGAATTGGCTTTCTTTTCAGGCTTTTCTTCTGATTTTTTCTTTCCTGCTTGATTGCTTGAATCAGTCGCTACCTCTTCCTTTTTAGCTGTTTTCTTTTCTTGGGTTTTCAGCGGAGGAAAGAGAAATTCATAATTGCCCTTATTCATACGAACACTTGTTGCAAAACCTGTTTTCGTATTTTGATATCTGACTTTTCCTAAGTTGAAGACTCGTTCTCCACTTTCTTGCTCAGCCTTATCTTTGCTTCGCTTGGCCATGGCAAAAGCTGCCAACTTTTCTTTGTTTAGGGCAAAGTCTTTGTGATGGGCGACTTGCCGGTTCAAATAAAACTGCAACAAAAGGCTAAAAATGGCTGCCATGGTGACTGCATATAAAAGAACGCCTGCCTTAACTTTTTGCTTTTTCCACACGATAGATGAATTCCCTTTCTAAGCCTTTTTGAAATTGGAAACGAAAGCGAACCAGCTGATTTTCCTCTGTAATTTGAGCTGATTTGAGTCCATAAACCATAGGTTGGTAGCCCCGTCCGCTGGTATCGGTCTTCCGAAAATCATCCGATTTAGACTTCCCTATAGATACATCCTTACCATCCTGTTTCATGTAGAGGCGATTGCCTTCCACCTTGTCAAACTGCGAACGCTCTAACTCTGCCTCCAGTTGATCCACAAACAAGAGCCACTCCTTTTGCTCGCTTTGCTGCTGGTGACGAACTTCTGAAATGAGGAGCTGACTCATAGCCTGAAAGAGGAGCAAGCCCCCGCTGATGACAATAAGGGCAATCAGAGATTCTAAAAGAGTTAACGCTCTTACCTTACTGCTCTTTAAGGTCGAGTAACTTCTCTGAACCATGATAGACCTCCACTCCTTTTTCACTAGAAAACACCTGAATCTCCACTCCGTTTATGTTTACCTGATTTTGACCTGTCTGCAGAGCCATCTTCGCCACACGCAAGACTTCTTCCTTTTGCAAGATTTCTGCCTCTTCTTGTCTATTTTTCTGAATTTGTCCCAAAAGAAGGGTCGCAATACTGGCAAATATGGCTAGCGCTACTACTGCTTCTAGTAAGATCACTGCCTTAATTTTTAGTTTCCTTAATGCGTTTAATTTTTCCATTTCCTAGATATAATTGATAGCGAATCGCTCCTTTGCTAGTCTGAAATTCAACCTTAGCCAGGGACGAATTGCCCCCAGCTCGGTCAAATATAATACTTTGTCCTGATGGTGCCTGAATCCCTTTAGGAACGGTCAAGTTTTGACTGCCGTTACTGATCGTTTGCCCATCTAAGTTTAGACTAGTCTTTTGCTGACTGGCAACACTGCGTTTTTGCGTTTCCCGATAGAGTTCTTCAAACTCCATAAAGAAAATCTGCTCCTCTACCGCTGCAAAACTGGACTGGACAGAGCCAGACAAGCCTAAACCAAGGATACTCACAAGTCCCAAAACTAAGAGACTTTCCAGCATAGTAAAGGCCTTAATCTGCAACAGTTTGACTTGTTTTTTGTTTTGCATGGTAGTCTTTATAAGCTTTAGCTTGCTCAGCTGTGATACGACCGTCTGCTTGTAATTTGCTAAGGCTAGCATCTTCATTCTTGTCCAGACTATAGAGCTCTGCCTGGCTTTCTACGACCTTGACAACAGCAGCTTTTCCTTTATCATCTACGGCATCCTTTTGCTTGGTCAAATTGGGCACAAAGAGCAAGAGAAGAACACTGATGATGAGCAAGACCACTAACATTTCAAGTAGCGTATCTAAAACTCTCATCTAAAGAATACAATAAAACCGCAAGCTATTGCCTGCGGTTAGTGTAATCTAATTTGAAAGTCCTTTCTGTTTTTTTATTTTTCTTCTTTTGGTTTGTCAACGACAGTCACAAGGCCATCTGGTTCTGTTTTGAATGCTGGATCTGTGTGTAATTCACCGTTCGCCTTCAAATAGTACCAGCCATCGCCTGACTTAATGAACTGTTTAGATAACATGTACCCGTCTTTTTCTTCCATAAAGTACCAGGTTTCTCGGTATTTAACCCATCCAGTGGCCATGCGACCGTCTGATTTGAAGAAATACCATCGATGGTTGAGGAACATCCAGCCTGTGACCATTGCGCCACGTTTGTCAAGATAGAACCAATCTTTGCCATCATTGAACCAACGGTTGATTAGGCAGTATCCACGTTCATCAAAGTAGAACCACTCATTGTTGATTTGCTTCCATGAGTTTGTAGGATAAGAGCCGTCCTCCTCCCACCACCAACCAGTGCCGTTACGCTTCCAGCCTGCTTCAGATAAGCCGCCTTCGATGTCTTTCTTGAATTGCTCACGACTGATACCCCATTTGGCTAAATAAGGGTATGGATCCACATGGTCTGAGTAGTTTCGAGGTTGATTGTATGTGCAATACTGATGTGTCTTGATTCCTGCTAGGCTGTCAGAATCCAGCGTTTTCGGAATCCCTGCTTCATCAGCAAGGTTGCGCAGTAGTTCAACATAGAGTTTATAATCACGCATAAACTCTTCTTTTGTTTCATGGCTTTCAATCAGCTCAACTTGGCCGTAACCCTCTACGTTCCAGCCACCGCCTACATCCCATGCTCCACGATCAGTGTACCAGGTTTGCATCACACGGCCGTTCCCAACAACGTGGGAGAAGAAACCTGAATCAACAGGGCGGCGCATGTGGTAGTCTGCTTCGTTTTGAGCAGTCGAATTTGGATTGCCTGTAGAATGTGCATGAATTTGTCGGTATGGTTGTTCGCCAACTTGTGGCAAGTCTGTTCGTAGTCTACTTGTATCAATATCCATTTTCTAGTCCTCGCTTGGCTCATGATAATCAAGAGCGCGGTTGCTATCAGAAATTCCTGCAGTTGTTGGGTCGTTGACAACACCAATAAGTACAAGAATGTAAACAAATGTGTTCACGCCATCCTGAATATTCTTAGGGATATCCAATCCGAATTGTTGAGCCATCAAAAACACCGCTCCTAAAAGAGCTACTAGTGTCACTTTGTTTTGCAAACGCAATTTCCAATTAATCATGTTTTTTCTCCTTTTTTATTGTTTGTTCTGAATTAGGTTTTTTAGTTCTCTCACGTCCTCGCCAAGTGACTTTACTTGCTCAGCTAGAACAAGTATAGCCTTGTTTTGCTCGTCGTGATTATCAAGCCGCTTATTTGCTGACACTTTAAATTCTTGTAGATTTTCAATGTCTTTTTCCATAGCTGTAATACGATTTTCTTGCTTTGTATTACGATCTTTCATTGAAAAATACAGGGTTACAACAGGGACGAGAGAGAAAACAAACTGTACAATTAAACGCTCGTATTCTGGCATACACACCTCCTTTTACTCAATCCTTGGCATGACCACGGTCAGCACACCTTGCTGTAACATATCAGATAGTGACTGGTCTTTGTAAGTATAACCCTCTGTTGCTTGCATTTGGAACTTAAAGATGGTCTGTGTCCCTCGTGACCATTTTGGATTGCTGTCATGCGGATAAGCACCTGAGATGATATCTCCATTTGAGTATCGATGGTCTTTTACAAGTGGCTTAACAAATGTAGCCACCTTGCTATAAGCGGTCGTAACCATACCCCCATTTTGACTAATAGCAAGAGCTATTAGAACTTCAGTAATTTCTGAAATGGCATTGAGATATTGCTTGTTCTCAGTTGCCGCTTGTTCTGCTTTACCTGCCATTTCGTTGTTTTTTTGCAACTGTTCATCAACCTTATTGAACCTCTCATTTTCAGCACGGTTTGGGAAATTCTCCTGATAGAGAGCCTCCAGAGCTAACTCAAAGAGTTCAGTATTAGATAAGCTAATTTTATCAGCTTGCAGCAAGATAGGTACGATAGCACCGTCTGAATTTACTAGAGTGACCTTGGTTGCTGATGCCGTGCCACTGCCGTCATATTCCAACGACTTAGTTCCGTATTCGAGTTTCATATTTTCTCCTTTCGATTTAATTATCTAAAAAATTATCGGGATTTTTTACGTTTGTTAGATTTTGAAAGATACGTTATCAAAGTTGAGCCAAGTAGCGTCAACATCCCCTTTGACTACTACAGTACCTCCTGGGTAAATCCCGACAACCGCAGGGCCGTAGTTACTATTTAAAACTGTTTTGAATAGTGCTGTTGGTGGTCTGAAATTTTCAGGCAAAGTAAAGATAATTGACTCTCGAGTAGTCTTTCCGCCTTTACAAGTCCCTCTTAAATAAACAATCCCGTCAAATGTTTTTGAGCATTGAACTTTTTCATACTCAGGATGATGTTGCCATCCATTTTGCAAAGATAGGACTTGCCAAGGTGTTCCTTGAGTGTATTTTTGGATGTCATCTTTTGTGGTAACTTCTTTCCATTCTCCCCATCTGTTTGCTGTACGATATCTTACTAACATTGTCTCTTTCTCAGCTGTCCAATAAGTCTGCACAACATATTGAGCGTCATCATAGACTTGAACCAATAACCAGCCATTCTGATTTCTTGGTCTATCAGGTGCACTGTGACTATAATACATACCATTTTTAAGTATATTATCAAGACTTTCTTTCGTTAAAATAGAAATTCCGTTATTACGTGTCAGCTGATGTTGTTGAATAGGCTTGCTGTTTGAGTAGATATCACCAAGAACATCCAACGAACCAGGTTTCCCCAATTCTGCCACTTTTCCAACACCTACCCGCCCATATTTGTCGTAGCTCATTACCACGCTTTCAGTTGCAACAGTAGCTGAAAATTCAACACTTGTAAACTTATCCTCAAGTCGTCCAATGACTGTAAAAGATTTGGTAGCTGGATAATTTCCTGCTAAGTTTGCAGCCGAATTGGTCAATGTGTGAATAGTTGTAAAGACACCTGATGCGCTACCATTATCTACTGAAAAATTATTTGTATTTAATGGAGCAACCCGAAAAGTCAGAGTCATGTTATTTCTCTGTTTACCAAAGAGCATCAGAGGCGCTATTTTGGCGTTTCTGATGATTTGAATGATGTTGGGCGACTCTCTTGTTCTAACAGCTGTAAAGCTGAGAGAGGGAGCAAAATACTCAATGACATTGATAGTAATATCTCTAGCATCTGATTGTCTACCTCGACTATCAACCACACTAGCTCGAATCGTTACTGATCCATTGAAATTCATCATCCCAAGCCTGCCGCCATTTTCAGTAACAACATGATTCTTATTAACAATTTCAGCTCTATAACCTGTAATAGTTGATCCATAGACACCACTAGCGCCGTTAAAATCTACCTGAATATCTGAAACGATTTGAAGGAAGTTATTTCCACTCAGTAACCCTCTAGCAACACCATTTGCATCTGTTAAGGTCACATTAGAAAGTGTAGGTTTCATGTTTGTTGGAATACTTGCTGTTAGTATAGTTGATTGTGTACCTGTTTTAGTACCTGCCGAGTAAGTATCAACATAAATTGTCCCAGTTCCGCTTGTGCTATTTGGAATTTCATTCGCAAAGTCAAGAGGGATCGTCCACGTTGTGGATGTATCAACGTTAGAGGCAATAGTACCAGACTTATTACCCCAAACATATCGTACCGTATGCTTGAAACTTGAGCTATGACGACTAATATTAATTGTGATTGGACTGCCAATAGTTCCAGCATTTACGCTTACAGAACTAGCCCGCGGGATGGTGGTTAGACTGATATTAGCTGTAACTGTAATTGATTCATGATAACCATTATTTGGGTTAAATGTGCAGGATAGAGGCAGAGTTTTACTTCCATCTGCATTATGGGTTATGGCACTTGAACCCTTAGCAAGAGTAACCTCTCCGTCCCATACCTCCCAATTCGGATTGCTGCTGTGGACATTACGCCCATCAAGAGACAGTGAAAGAGTACTACTACCATTATTGTTATATGTGTGGTAATAACTTGAGCGACTAACTGTCATCTCCCAATTTACCGATGTGGTGTTTGTAGCGATATTCTGCTCACCTTGATCAATGTAAACATTTAAAAATAAGCTACCACTTGAATTGCTGTATTTAGCCATTTTATCTCCTTTTATCCGACATATCGTATAACATTCACATCTTTGTCAAGATGGTATTGCTCTGTTCTAAAACGCCCAATTTGAACTGATGCGGTGAAAATCCCGTTATCAATATTGATAACGCCTTGCGAAATATACATAACTTCCTTACCTGCAGAAAACATGGAAATTCTATCACTTGAAACCTTGATAGTAGAACTTGCATCATTCTTACCAATAATCAAGCCCTCGTTTGTGCTTTTCATATACGTATCAATGAATGTCTTAAGTTCTGCTAGTCCTCCAAATTGAGTTGTCAACAAATCAATTCTCCTACCTGCTTCAATCAAATCTTTTTCAGATTGTGCTGCATCTTTAGCATTCTTGTCAACAAAGGCATTATAGGCTTTTTCTAATTCACTAAAGACCTCCATCGATGCTTTCGCTTTCATTTCAGCCTCTAAAATCTGTGATTTCTCATTGATGGCATTCAACTGTTCCTGAGTTAATCCCTGGTCGGCTTTTGAATTGATACCATCCCTTACATCTTCAACCGATTGAACATAATCTGGAAAATGAGAACCAATCGATAGCATCGCATTCTCAATAGAAACTCTAGTCCCAGCAGGGAAACCATAATTTGTGCCAAAGCGAATAAACACATTGTCTGTCTTGTAATCTTCAGAGGCACTAGACAAATCAATCATGAACTCAAAATGCTGTCTAGCAGTTGTACCACCTTTAAATTTCAAGCTCTTATATGAGTACCAAGGTGATGCTGAAAAGTGGACATCAGCAGTTTTATCTGAATCAAGAGGAGACAAGAAAGCAATATCAAAGGAAATTCTTACAAAATCTTTCTTAAAGCGCTCTGCATTCTTCCAAAATTCATCCACAATATAGGTACGATAGTCAAATGTTTCTTGACTATCTGTCGCAAATACCCTTGATGCTGAATTTTTAAAATAATTTCTTGTCCCGCCTTTTATCTTCGCCCATCTATCAGTCCACTTATACCTTGTCTTATCTAAACTGTTGGCCTGTTCATAGTCTGAATAATAACCTTGATAGCGCTGATTTCTATCCTCAAAAGAAAGGTCTAATCCATCCGAATTATCAGAAAATGCAAAGTGGATGACGGTTGATTTCCCATCTTCTCCTTTCTGACCAGGTTCACCATCTGAAACATTCACAAATGATAATTCATCACTTGCAACCTTATCATTATCAACGTAAGCTGATACAAGTAAAGTAGAGGTTTTTTGAACATTTGAACCTCTTACAAGATAATTCATGCCAGTTGTTAAGTTTCCGTCGAGTGACCAACGCCAAGTAACACCAGTGGTACTAGGTTTACCACCTTTATAAAGTGTTGGGGTAACTACACTTTCGCCAGCCCCATTCTTAAAGATGACACCTTTATCAGTTGCTAACTTGATAATGTATGGTTTTGACGCCTCAAAAAGTCGCTCGAAAGCTGCTTGAATACCATCCGATAACTTGTTTTCAAGTGCCTTGAAATTTGAAAACGTAGTTTTATTGCTCGCTGGATTCGTAAAGCTAATTTTCTGCTCAGAGACCCGTGCTTGAATCATAAGAGCTGGACTAAAACCATTGTCATAAATCTTAATTGTGTCACCAATCTCCACATCGATAAAGCCATCTACTTCATATGTCACCGCAGGATAACAATGCTTTTTCAACTCATTGTAAGCCAATCGACGCAATTCTTTTGGATTGTCTGTCTCATAAGAGAAATCCTTTCGTATCCATTGATCATCGAATGTGCTTGGGCTAAAAACAGATGGATACATTTGCATTGAGATAGGGGCGTATAGAGATTCATTCCGTTGATAAAATTCAAGGATTCCATCTTTCGTTACAGACCAAGGATCTATCCCTCCAAGTGTTACCACCTCTTCTACTTCTTCGCCCTTTTCATTTTTAACACGCCTTTTACCTGTTGGTCTAATCGCATTAAAAACACCTGTCTTATCAACTTTTCTAGTGATAGAAGTTAGATTTTTTCCATAAGTTAGCTGTATGTCATTTCTGACACGTCCAACCCCTTGGTGTTTCTCATCATTCTCTCGATACACATTAACTCTGAATGATTTGATAGAACTATCAGCATTTAATTGTGTCTCAAACTCAATTTCTGCATCGAATTTATGAGCTAGACTAAGCAAACGAGCAAGATTAGTATCTTGTCCTTCCCATTCCAAGGTTCGTCTCCTATCCGAGATCTCGTTGATTCCAACGGAAAGATTACTGAAACCAAGCAGACCCATTTCTTGGCAATACTCAATAAATGACATTGCTCTTTCTGCTTTGTACGGATTGGCATGCTCATTAATCAAATCAAGATTGAGATTTTCGCAATAACACTTGATTGTCTGCTCATTTTCCTCAACGGTCATCACATTGAATAGGTAGGTGCGCCCATGGTATCGAAAAGAAACCCAAGCACGCTCATTCAGATATTGATAAGCCTTAGATAACGCAGTATCCGATTTAATGGCTTTTTTAAATACAGTAAACTCAAATGTTGAGGATCCTGTCGGTAAATCCCTTGCCCAAGTATCATCGTAATAATTAAGCGTATTTTGCTTGTCGTTATCAACAAAAGCAACTTTTTGCAAACTTGCATCATGAATTGTTAATAGCATTATAGCCACCTTTCTTCAAATTCAATCGTTACTGTCGGATGTTTTTTGATAAAGCTAGAGAAGTACAGCTCTAATTTTGAATTACCTGGAGGGATAGAGAGCCATTGGGAACCATCTACAACCTCGCTTGCTTTTGCAATATCATCAATATAGACTGTATCGTCTTCGCTGTTGATGACAACATTTGAACCAGTCGTAAAACGGTTAGGAATATCTCTTGTCTGCGTAACAAAGTCTTTGCGATAATAAAAACCATCCAGATACATATGAGAAACCATTGGATGATCTCGATACGCCCCTATTGTCACATGGATTCTAGCGGATTTTTTCCCTTTAATTTCCGGAATAATGAAAGTAGAGTGAGAACCACCATAAAAAACTTGGATTCTGTCATCATTACGTTTCAAGTCAGACCATCCTTTGGCCACGCTGAAAGGATTTCGGTCAGCAGTTGTTGTACCATCAAATCTCCAACGTCCCAAGATACGATAACCACCGTTCCCATCGCTTACAAAAAAGTTGTATTCACAATCAGAACTAAGATTTCGTTTAAAAGTTTCCACTCCATATAAAAACTTACCTGCTGTATCAGATACAGTAATCTTGATGAAGCCGTATTGGTTGTTTGCCTCTGCCCAAAAAACTTGTCTCCACCACAAATAGTCATCCAGTGATCCTGTTGTTTTTGCACTATTGGCTGGAATATCCCACGACAAGCTAGTTGCATAGTTGTGTAATTTGGTTTCTCCTCGCAAATCTTTCAATCGAATATGTGAGCGATCCCAGAGATTCACCATCTCAGCTGTTCCGACCACATACTCTGTATTATCGTTTGTAACAGCTTGATTTTTTAACGCTTTAATAAAACCATTTGAGATCTCATTATCTCGATAGTTAAGCAGCATTTCTGATTTTTGGGATGGCTCAGTAAAAGCATCTTCGCTATTTCCAATTTCAAAAGAACCAGTATTATTCGCTATACCGATATAACCGTTATCTGCATTGTGCTTGACTTTTACGATTGGATTTGCTGGAACTGTTCCATTGTTGGCCAAATCAAATACCATTTTATTTCCTGTTACAGTAGCGTTAGTTATGCTATCAAACTTTTTGTAAGCTGAACTGCGAGCCACTCCATCAGGAATGACAAGCTTAAACTCCGAGCGTTGAAACCATCTTGTCAAGTTTTCTGGAGTGATTTCATCAACCGGCAACCCCATATAATACTTGTCCGGTTCATCGCCATAAACAACTTTTACAGGCTCTAGCACATTCAAAACGCCAGCCAATTCATGTTTAAGGTGCTCAAGAGCCACCCCATCACGCTCAATCATGTCAAACTTGATAGTGTGCTCCTTTCCCCTACGTTTCACTTGTTGGATGTTTACGCCCAATGAGGGAGCGTTATCAAATGTAACGCTCCTCTTATTTCCGATAGGGCGAATAATATCCTTGATTTTGATGAAGCGCGACATATCAACGCCGTTAAAAACCATCGTTTTCGTCATTCAAGAATACCTCTCATTCTATTTCCTCGTCTGAGTTGCTCTGACTGATATTTAGCGAATTTATCGCCTGTTTTGGCGACTAAAGTACCATCGTTTAAGTACATTTCATTCGGTCGTCTAACGGCCGTCTCAGCCACATCTAGGGCTTTTTCTAACAATTTGCTAGATTTGTCCATAGTAACCTCAACGCTTGTTTTGATTGCTTTTTCAAGATCTGATTTAACTTGTACAACCTTAGACAACTTAGTTTTACCGACACCAATAATATCCTCTGCCTTATAGCTAAACGCCTGTATATTGTCATACATGCCAACCATAGCTTTATCAACATATTTGGTGTTCTTCTCGATACCAACAGCGACACCCATTGGTAAGAAACGACCGACGCTATCTCTAAACAAACGTGATGGTGAATGGATTTTGGCTTTAGCCCTTGCCGCTCTCTCTGCTTGTGCTACTAGTGCATCAGCTGCTGCTGTAACAGCTCCTAATGCCGAATACATACCTTGAGCAAGCCCCTGCCCAATCATTGAACCAATGCTACGCATCGAACCAACACCAGACATGCCAACAGACCTTATAGAGCTCATTAGAGCTTGCATAGCTCCTTGAGCTTGTCCGATACCTCCCCTAATACCTTGAGCGATATTCTGGGCTGTTTGTTGACCAATTTGGCGACCTTGTGACCCCATCTGACTACCAACTGATTTAATAACAGATAGAATAGCTTGCATAGATGATTCCACTTGTCCACGCATGCTATTAAAAGCTGAAATTACAGCTTGAGTGCTAGTTGCCATGCCTGTTACTTGTGATGAGGCACTAGTGGCACTAGAGCTCACTTGTATAAATCCTGATGATACAGTCGCTAAAGCCGTACCAACAATCATGACCCAAGAACCCAACATAGTAAATGATGCTCCTGCCATCATCAATGCTGGTGTCATGGTCATAATTTGGGAGTTAAACATAGCGATTGGGGCATTTATTGCCGCTAATCCTGCCACGCTACTTAAAATCTGTGCTGTGAAAATAGTAAAGCCAGATACTGCCATTGTCATAATAGATGGTAAAAGACCTAAAGTTGTTGACAACAATGTTATCTGAGTTGAAAAATTCGTAAGTCCTGTAACTGCCATCATAGATGATGTAGCAACTAAAGACATAGATGCCCCTATTGTTTGAAAAGAACTTGAAATTCCAGCAAATCCAGAACCAAGATTTTTAACCGCTGTATTAAGTTTCTCAATGTCACCAGTAAATCCAACTAAGTTCCCTGCATAAGATGCTGCACCTAAACCTGTAACAGCTGCTGCTAGCGCTCCAACTCCTGCTGCAGCATTCATAATGCCACCTGCATTGCTAGCAATCTTAGCTAGTGAGTCACCTATTTTGGTGAACGAGTTCCCAACTGACTCAATTACACCTTTAATACCATCTAATACAGTTCTAATAGCCTCTCCAACACTCTTAAATACATTTGCTACACCCTCAAGGGCTGTCTTAATCGCTGTGCCGAAACTTTCAACAACTCGTGCAGCACCATCAAGGGCTGTTTGCAACCCTTGACCGATACCTTGAGCCGCTGTGCTTATAGCTTGGCCTGTTGCTGTGATTGCTCCCTCTGCATTTGCAAAAGCATTTACTAGTATTGAGAGGCCGTATGCTGCAATAGCAATACCTGCACCAATTAAAGCAACTGATGCTCCAAATGCAAGTATCCCAACAGCGCTAGCTGTCAAAGCTGGCCCCAACAAGGCAAATATACCTGCTAATACAGTTATACCAACTCCAAGGCCAAGCATTGCCAATTGGGCACTTGTTCCGGCATTGCCTAGTTCTATCGCTGCTTGAACTAATATATAGATACCACCAGCAACTAAAGCCACACCTGCACCAACCATTAGCATTGCAGCCCCCATTGATAGCCATTGGGCAGGGCTGGCCATTGATGCCGCTTGACCAAAACCTTGGGCAACTGTTGAGATAGCTGTTGCCAGTCCTTGTAGTACTGTTGAAATACCTTGTGAAATAGATGTGATAAGAGAACCAAGCCCAGAAAAGACTTGCTCTATGATACCTTTAGATTGAGTCGCTGATGCTCCAGCACCATCAAATGCCTCCGTAGCATTCTTTTTGAATAGTTTGAACGGATTGAGTTTTCCAATGATATCAAAACCTTTGAATTTAGATAACAAAGTCCCTAATACTGGTAGTAACAGCGCAAAAATAGATGGATCTATTCCAGACAAGAACTCTCCAATCTTGCTTGCGATTTTACCGATTGCCTCAACAACTTCATTAACTTTATTCCTGAAAGTCTCGCTAGTGGTATATGCTTGAATAAACCAACCAACTAAAGCTCCAATACCTGCAATAGCAAGACCCCAAGGATTGGACAAAGCTATTTTCAACAACCCAAAAGCAGTTTTTAGGCCAGTGATAGCCTTAGTTGCAATTGATACTGTCTTGAACGCTGCAACCATCCTAATCACTGCACTAGCAATTGCTTGAATGGTACCAGGGGGTAACGAGGAGATGAATTCAGCCCCTTTAGTAGCAGCATCTGCAAGAAACTTAACAACCTCACCTAAAGTTTTAGCAATCTTATCAAAATTTTCTCCACTGCCAGCTAGAGATGAAAAAACATGACCTATTGCATCTTTCACTGCATTAAAAGCTCCAGCTACTGCTGTTATAGCTCCTGTATCTTTGAAACTAGACAAAAAGCTACCAACTTTATCAAAGGTTTTCATGATATTGTTTACCATTTCCTCCGGCAACATCTTTTTCAACCCTGCCTCTATCTCTGGCTTTGCTGATGCTAAAAATGTTGAGATAGCTTTTGGCAAAGATTTGAAAGCATTGCCCACCATCGGTATAAAGTTTCTAAAGATAAATGTTGAGGCTGTTTTAGCAAGGTTCTCTAATGGTTTGCTAATATCTCCTCCTGTGGTAAGGTTTCCTAAGAAATCCTTAAATGCAGCTTGCATAGATGCAAAAGATCCTGAAAATGTTTCGGCTGCCTCTTTAGCAGTAGTACCAGTAATCCCTAGTTTCTTTTGTACAACAGAAATTGCTTTAACCATGTTTGCAAATGATAAATCACCCTCATTCACGGTCATATTCAACTCCTCTTGCACATCTTTGTAACTAGCAGCATCTTTTATTAGTCGTTGCATCTCTGCTTTTGTTCCACCATAACCGAGTTTTAGGTTATCTAGCATTGCATAGTTACCACGCGCCAATGACTGGTAAGTTTGAGTAATGAGTTTCATATCAGAACCCATCTTGTTTGCGTTGTCTGACATATCTGTCATTGCTGTATTCGCTAACTCAGCAGCCTTTGCTGTATCTCCTCCCAAAGAAGAAATCAAGCTGGCAGAAAATGATGTTACATTTTCCATGTACTCATTAGCTGATACTCCAGCTGTTCTAAAAGCCTCATTAGCATACTGTTTAACAGTACCAGCTGAGTCTTTAAAAAGTGTCTCAATACCTCCAATGGATTGTTGTAATTTTGCCCCCTCATCAATTGCTGATGAAAATGCGCTTTTAACTCCTCCTGTAAGTGCACTAATTCCACTCATCAATGCGCCACTAACTAAATTTGCTCCTAAAACCGATTTAAAAGCTGAACCTAGCCCACCTAATGATGATTTCAGACTATTTATATCCCCTTGGGCTTTCTTCCCATCCAAATCAACCGCAATGGTTACTTTACCGTCTGCCATGTTCTACCTCCTTTCTTTATTAAATATTTGGCAATGCGTATTGCTCCTGCAGTTCACGCATTTTTTGTTTTTCTTTTGAACTTTCCCCTTTTGAGGGTTTCCACGCTCTAATTTTCATTACCTCAACAAACTTTGTTCCATCTGGTAAACCAGACAATAGGGCATTGAACTTCTGCCAATGCAATTTCCCTTGTTGTTCAATCAAATCAATGTTATAGGCCTGCATAAACGATGAAAAAATGTACTCGCCATCATATTTGATATTAAACAAGGGTTTATCATCGTGATCTTGGGTATCTTTAATTTTTTTAGGCAATACATTCCCCTCGATATCATACCTATCAACCTCATCAATAGCCCTAGTAACCTGTATGTGCTTTTCAAATATATCTGCATAGATAGCTAACGCCTGCCTTGTATCCATATCCTTAAAAGTTACATCATCGGTTAATTTTGCTAGAGCTAGTTTTGGTTTAAGTTCTACTGGGATATGTCCTTTACCCCACATATCAAAAATCCATAACACCCTATCAAACGACAATAAAAGCTGATACTCTTTGTTATTAAGTACCAGCTTGTCATCCATTTTTTTGGAAATATCAAACATTATTCAGCAAGATACTTCTTGAAATTTTCATCGTTTAGTTTCTTCTTCCATTCTTTTTGAATTGTTGCTGAAACCTGTAAGAATACATTGAGATAATTCCAAGTGTTTTCACCAGCTACCTCATAGATTTTTTGAGGGGCATCCTCATCAAACATTGCTACAAAGAACTCATCAACCATAGGTTTTAGAGCTTTACGCCCCTCTTTGTCATTCATGTTCTCTGCATCTTTCTGATAAGCGCCTACCTTATCCTCTAACTCTACAGCCTTGTCTTGAATTTGAGCATCTTTTTTATCCGTTGCTCGATAATCAAGACTAAACTCTCCAAAGTCAAATGACAGAACTTTGCTGCCTAAATCAATTACAGTTTTGTTTGACATGATAATTTCCTCCAAAATGTCTATTAGTTATGTAGTGGGCTATCCACCAATTCCAGCTTCAACTGGTTCTTTAATCCATTTGATCGTGCAACCAAATTCTTCATACGCTGTCGCATCACCTGCTCCTGCTTTGATTTCAGAAACATTGGCAACTTGTGTATAAGTTTTCTTGCCGTCAGCTGTAGTTACTCGATGCCATACGCGGCGTGCCTCACCTGTTTTGTAACGCATAGCGGCAATCATCGCTTGAGCTTCGTCCTCTGGGTCATAGATCCCCTCAAATGAGTAACCACCAACGACAGTAAGTACAGTTTCCTCTGGTGTACCGTCTCCATCGTAGTAACCAGTGTCATCTGTATCTTCATCCGTTTCATCATCAATAGTTTCAATGTACTTAGCAAGTCGTTTCCAAGCATCTGTGCCAGGTATAACTGCTGGGTTTTTAGGGTCAAATGGCGCAATTTCGTGTTTGCGCTTGGCATTTTTTTGACGTACCATTATGTCATCCTCCTGTTATTTCTAGTTTTGCGGTTACTTGCATTGAATAGACAAAATAACCTTGTTCATCCTTGCCATTTATTCCTGGTTTATCCACTTTCAATGACAAGAATGTGTAAGAGTTGTCTGTACTAGGCAAATCAATATCAAACGACGATAAATCTCCGTTAATGAGCCAGATAGTATCAATTGCTACTGCATTTGATTTACTCTTTACAGCAATCTCAAATGGTAGTGATACTTCCCTAGTACCATCCATGTACTCTTTGTCAATAGTTCCACCACTTAAAGCATTGATGACTAAATCATCCTTATCATCTTCAAAATAATCTAGCCTTGCTTTTAATGGCAATTTTGTAATGTTGTTAATATGTGCCAGTAGCACATCTTGAAAGTTTTTGTTGTTTTGCATTATCTGATACCCATTCCTTTAATAGCCGCCTTTTTTAGCTTGTCTATGTTTGCTTTTAACGGTTTATCCCATCTGCTACCAGTACCAGAGGTTGTATATTTCCTAAAAACAACAATCCCATTAGTACCGTGGAACTGTGCCCTAGCATAAACCGTGTTATAACTCACATTTCCATTGGGCTCTACACGCCCAGAGGCTCTTAACGCCCCTCCACCAGCCCTAAGAGGTACAGAGCTATCCATAATAAGCAAAGCCTCACTACCTGCAGCAATCTTTCCACGTTGCATAGCTTGAGGTGATACTTTTTTATCTACCCCTGAAAGATCAATGCTCACTCTGACATCTGCCATTATGTAACCTCAACCTCATAGCTGAAAATTCTCCCATTAAGGTAATTAGGTTGATAACCTATCACAAGGTAATCACGCGCCCCATCATTCATAACTGCACCCAGCCAACTATCATCAACTATCACATTCACAAATTTAGGGTAAATGTAAACAACGCCTGCTTTCTGTCTAGTTTTAGAGTTGTTGGTACCTGTAACAACCACCGACCTATCAAACCTTACCGGTTTAATATCCAATGGCTCAGAGTACTTGATATCTCCATAGTCATCTTTGCCCTCAACTTTACGAACTGTAACAACATCTTGTAATAAGCGTTTATCTATCATAATCAACTCCCACAATTAAGCTAAATCCAGCTTGTTTCAGGGCGTTTTCAGCATCAAAGCAAAGGTTGAATTGTTGGCCTGCTGAAAATCGTTGTTTATTGCCGTAGTTAATCGATGTACGACCAATAGATACGCTTGTCATGGTTTGTTTTTCGTCAGCTGTCATGATGCCAGAACTGTTCAAATAATCAATCTGAAAACCCATAGCTAGCTTTACAGCAGATTTGCGATACTCAACCTCTTTCTCAAAGTCAATATATTTTTGATAAATTCCCTGAGTATAGAGATTAACAGCAATTTCTGCTCTCTTAGCTAACTTTTCAAAATCCACGACATCATCAAAGCCTAAATCAGTAACAAACTCATCTTTCGTTAAATAAGTCATGCGTAACCTCCCTTAAAAATAAAGGGTGTTGCCACCCCTTATTTATTCAGCTTGCTTAAATTGTGTGGGCACATCTTCTACAAGCTCTAAAACTGCATCGACATCCGGAAATGTTTGCTTGAGGTCTTTATTAACTTGATCTGCATAATCCAGTTCAATCTCAACAAATTCTCCCTCTGTCACATAAATACCAGGTGTCTTTAAAATTAGGTTCTTAATTGCTTTATACTTAGCCATTATTCTTTACCTTTATCCTTAGTTTCCTTTGGTGTTTCAAGCTCGCCACCATCTTCCACCAATTTCTCAAAGCCATCTGCCATAAGTTGCACCTCAAGCTCACTACCCTCTTGCACGGTATAAACTTGATTTTCTTTGATGTATTTCTTCATCTGCTACCTCCTATGCTGATTTATGTGAAACGTAAACCCCATCTTCTTGAGATTTCAAGACAAACAAATCATGATACAAACGGTTTTGGTATAGGTAACCATCACCCTCTGTGTGTTGCCCAGGAGCAAAGAGATAGATAGAGTTAAATTTAGCTTTGGCAATGATAGCTGTCTTAGCCACGATCAAGAAATTGATATCTTTACCGCCGCCAGCTTTCACAAATCCAGTTGTGAAATCAAACTGAGTTTTGAAACGTGCATCATCCCAAACCTCAATAAGTTGCACTCCATCTAGCGATGTTACACGTGTGTCAATTCCTTGAGGTGATGTAGTAGCGATTGCGCGTGTAAAGTCTTTAGCACGCTCTAGGGCATCCATTACCTCGCTAGATACATACATGACAAGGTTTGATGCTCCATATTTACGCATTGGCAAAATAGCAGCTTTCAAAATTCCATAGACATTTTCCGGTGTGATGCTGTCCTCTTGCTTGAAATGACTACCATTGATGGCAGCTGTGGCAATTTTAGAAAAGCGGTAAGCGTCAACTTCTGGTGTTGCATGTTCTGAAATGAATGTATTTGAGATGTTAGCAGCTGAAAGTTCTTGGTTTGTTTCGTCAACATCTGCTGTATCAACGAAAAACTCAACATCTCGGTCAAATCCAAGAGTATAAACGTTTTTATCGTTTGATACTGTACCTGAGTTGTAACCTTTAGAGCGTGTATGTGCCTTATATCCTGTTACAGAGATTGTTGGCAATCCAAATGATTTTGCGCCGAGCCAATTTACTTTTGGCGTTTCAAGAATGGCAGTCAATGAGCCTTGCATGAGGCGTTTTTCAAACTGCCCCTCATGTTTTGTGATGTAATTGATTGACATCTACTATTCCTCCTTTTTATTCTGTTAGCCCCAATGCCTGTGCAAAGGCATCTGGTGCTGGGTCTGTTGCTGTTGGATTTCCAAACGCAACGATATTTGGGTTAGGCTTGCCATCTTCTTCTGCTTTAAAGAGATATGGGTCACTTTCCTTTAGACCATTGAGGATGTCATCTAGTTTAGGTTTGCCACTGTCATCTAGTTCAATGGCATCAACATCAATAAACTTCATCAAGGTTGATGGATTGTGTGCGGTGGTATCTTTCAAAGCAAGGTTGATAGCATTCACCTTATTTGTTTTTGCCAGTTCATCCGCAGCCTCTTGTTTATACTTGTCGTAATCTGCTTGCAGTTTATCAATCGCCTCTTTTTGTTCAGCGCTGATACTTTCAAGTGATTTTAAGTTTTCAACTTGCTCCTCTGCTTTTTGCAACTGGTTTTTGAGACTATCTCGCTCTTGTGTGATAGTTTCTAAGGCCGATTTGTCTGCATTTAGTTCTTTACCACGCAATGCAAAGACATCTTTAGCCTGTTCCTCTGTCAATCCAAGTTTGAGTAGTTCCTCTGTTGTAAATGCCATTTGTACCTCCTTAGTTCTTTTTAGGTGGACAACTCCCACCGAAAAGCAAAATATTATTTACTATTTCAGTTTACTTTGGATGGAATGGGATTTTTTACGGTTTTAGGCACAAAAAAAGAGGGTTGTTTAGTAACCCTCTTGATAATTAGATATATGCTCTTTCTCTACTGTAATCACGGCTTAAAAATTCGTGTTGTTCTACAAGAGCTCTTATTTTCCCTTGATAAGCTCTAACTTTTAGCCTCTCAGCTTGTATCAGATCATCATCACCTAATGTACTAGCATAGTGCAATCTTTCTTTATGATGTTTGATATTGCGCTCTAAGGCTCTTTGTTTAGCCTCGATGCGTGCATTTTCTTCTGCCTGTTCTGGCGTGAGGTCTTTCATATAGTCTGGCAAGTCTGGTATTTCATTTACTCCTACGATAAAAGGCGTGAGATAATGACCGCAATGGACACCTAGACATCCTCCAGCAGTACCAAAACCATAATCTAGCAAACTATGAATAGTAAGGCCATTTATTGTTCTGCCTTGACCTTTAGTGACAATCTTACCTTGCAATGGAGCACATGCAGCTCTAGCAGACGATTTGATAGAGTAGTAAAAAGTATCTATCCCTAATTCCTCTGCAGGTCTTGTACGCATATCATTGTAAACCCTGTAAGTTGTCGTTTTAATAATTGCTCTAGCATAGCTATCTGCTCGCCATTCTCTCCCTGCGCTGTCAGTAAATCCAGTAAAGCCCTTTTTTTGCCAGCTCATGATAGTATCATTTAAAGCCCTATCGCTCGTTTTAGTCCCTGATACCACTTGGGCTACTGTCTGCTCTACAACCGACTTGAAAACAGTCTGTATGCTTGCTGGTAATGTTGAATTGATAAGATTAAGGTCACTTATAGCTTGTTGAGTATAGGACTCAAGAGCATCAATTACACCATTTCTAACCTTGCCACTAGATTCTCTTTTTAAATCTTCCTCTAGTTGCTCCTTTGTGTCCTTATAGACCTTTAATCCCTCGTTAGCAATGACTTCTCTCAAAAGACTTTCAGCAATTCCTGTACGCTCAACAATAATCTTTAAATTCTCCTCATTCAGCATGTACATATCGTTGAGCTTTTCTAGTTGCCATATATACGGATTTTTTGCAAGGTCAGCATTGCCACGCTCTTTAAGTCGTTTTATCATGCTATCAAACAACTCAATTTGCATTTTAGAGTAAATATCACTCACGCCCTGCATGTGCAAAGAAAATCGCTGATCATTTAGAGTTGGCATTTTGCGTTTATCAGTCATTTTCAACTCCTTATGTGTCATTTATTGTAATTTATAGCAGTTTATAGCTCTCCCTCTTCTGCTTTCTTCTCTGTTTTTCCGTACAAAGCAAGCTCTGCATCGCTCTCTGGTGGTAACTCTCCATGGATTTCAGCAAGTTCTTTCTCTGCCTCTTCATTTGTGATGTTGAGTACTTTGGCAATACCTCTTTTCTGTGTCGCAAATCCAGCTGCTACCATCTTCATCCAGTAATCAAGCTCTGCATGCCGATCAGTAAATACACCATCATCCAAATTAACTGAAATATCATCAAGCTCTGGAATTTCTCCGCTGTAAACCCCTACTGCTTTACCAAGTTCACACATTGAAACACAAAGCTCTTTGATAGCTTGCTCAACAAGTGCAACAATGCTATTTCGCATTTGATAGGTGTCTGAGTTCTCGCTTACAATTTCCGTCGCTGTCTTGACCCCTTGCCCATCAAACGTAAACATGCCACTAGATACACCTATTTGCATTTCAAAGAGTTTCAAGCCCTCTGAAATGGCTGAAATATAATCTGATGAGCGGATAGGAGTTGTGAGGTCAATAATGCTACCACTATCCATATCGCCTGCTCCTACTTGCATGTAAACATTTTGGTCAGTATCAAAACGTCGCTTAAATTTGATTTCACCGTGGATATCTTGTACTTTGAGTTGCGTTATTTGCTCAGGCACAATCACGCGTCTTTGACCCATCTTAATTTCCCACATAAATTCATCGTACGTACGATTGATAAAATCAATAGTGGTCTTGGCGTTATCAAAGATAGATAAACCAAGAGGACTGTTGATGTCCTTGTTGTTCATCCCTGGTGTCTTGAGATAAACAAACAATGGGCGTGACAATCCTTGTATTGTTGTTACTGGTTGCAAGTCAGGATATAGCTCACTCAAATTTACACGATCACCCAGCGTACTATCTGATGTTGATTTGTATAGCTCATTAGTGATGCGGTATAGGTTCTTATCTTTTGTACTACCTACCTCTTGGCCATCTTGAGTTACCCACTCATGAAACTCAACTAACGTGTAATATACATTCTTTTTACTCTCTGACTTAATTGTCTTTGTGAGGATTGCAGCACTTGATACATCCTGTGTATTACTTTGTAATGGCAAAAATACTGGTGCTTGAATAAATGCCACTCTAACCTTATCTCCATCAATATAAGGTCTCATAGCAAGCCCACCCAAAGCCAGACAACTCTCTAAATATCGCTCAAAGTTTTTGTTAAAGCGATCATTGCCTAGCATATTGTTAATAAAATCATTTAGCGTCTCATCATCTGCTGTAATTTCCGCTTGCTCGTTGTAAACAAGGCTAGCAATCTTTTTGGCTGCAGTGCGTGCAATGGGTAAGTGTTGCATCTTTCTGCGCTTTCTGTCGCCATCTGTGTTGATGTACTCCACATCATCAAATTTAGATTGATAGTAAGCTAAATTGAGTTGTATCCTGTTAAATTCGGATTGTGTTACAGCTACTTTTGGGTGCTCCAAAATACTGTTTAGGTTTGATGTTTCCATGTTATACCTCCCACGGTTGAAAAAGTCTTTTACTTTTTGAATTAAGTTCATTGTTGCCCTCCTTATGAATTACCAACACGCAAACCAAGTATCTTAGCATTGTCTAATATAAAATACTGGGCAACATCGCATGTATGGTCATCATCTTTAATGACATTTGGGCTGTCAGACTGCAGTGTCTTTTCATCCCACCTGTACATCTTATGTTCTTCAATAAATACCTTGTTATTCTCTGTGTCAATGTAATAAAAGCGACCTTGTGCTAATAATGACTGGAATGTATCGATCATTGTCACTTTCTTCAATTTAGCTACCGGATGCCATCTGATGCTGAAATCAAGATACATCTGGTTTCTCAGTGCTCCCTCTGCGCTATCAATCGTATATTGCAATATAGGTACTCTGTACTTACTGACAACAGATTGTATAAAGCTATTGATGTCCTGTGATAGTTGGCTAGGTGCTTTCTTTATCACTTGGCCAGCTGGTGAGTAATACCAGGTATCAAGTAAGATAACCTTACCTTTAGCAGTTATCCCAAAAGCACAACATGCAGTAGCTGACTGCTGATGCCCACCGTCCAATGCAAAAGATATACCTATCAGCCTATCATCACTAGGCAAAGCATCTAACGGGTGAAATGTACTCATGTTATAGATATTATTCCCTAAACCAACTGACTCACCTAGATAGACATACCTGTAATAATCATAATCATTCTTTTTTATACGCTCGATATCAGCTAACATCTGATCATTTACAAATCCTAACTCATCATCAAGATAAGTGCTAGAATGACATAAGTAATTATCTTGCGTATTCATTTCCTCATACCACTCATTTATCCAACTGTACGGATTGATAGGAGGGTTATATGACCAAAAGATTTTAACGAATTGAGCGCGTGGATGTTTCTGCCTCATAAATGTAATGTTAGTCTGGTCAAATTCTTCTGCGCTTGAAAATTCAGCAGCCTCTTCATACCAAACCGCAATAATATTCCCAATGTTGTTGGATTTCAACTTTTGGTAGTCATCTAGGCCGTAAAAATAAAATGTTGAGCCTGTCTTTTTGTGACTTATCTTAAATGGGCTGACTGTCATCTTAAAACGACTAGTTAGACCAAACAACGACAACCCCCATTGGATTTGATTGTACACACTGTCACGGATTGTATTAGCTACTTTACGGATAATGACAATATTTGCAGTTTCACCCCTTATGATGTACCAAGTCATCATGACAATCAGCTTTAAGGTAATAACTGATGATTTGAATGAGTTTCGCCCACCTTTCAAAATGTTGTAAGGTTTCTTGGATTTCCAAACACTCTTGAAATGAGGATTGACATTTTTTTGAATATCAATTATCTTCATCGTCACCCTCCCAACTATCAATAATTGTGATGGTGTCATCTTCCATTTGTGTATCTATCAACTGTGATTTTAATTTTTCAATCTCAAGCTCTAGTTTTTCAGATTGTTTAGCTGTTGGATATCGTTTCAAGATTTCAGTAATAGCTTTAATAACTGTTGCATTATCTGCTTTTTTGATATGTCTCTCTACTTTTCCTGTTGTTGGATTAAGTATCAAAACCTCCTCATCTCGTTTACCTCTAGCGATTTCAGAAAGGATATAGAGCGCCTCTGTCGCATCCATGATGTTTGACTTGTGCAGCTCTTGCATCTGCTTGTTTATGTACTCTTTTATCCCAACATTTCCCAACAGTTCAGTAATACGATTATTGGCATAACTCTCACTATAGCCAGCCTTAATTGCTGATTGATAGCCGTTTCCTGTCTTTATGTACTCATCTGCAAAGCGCCTCTGTCTTTCATTCATTCGCTACCTCCTTTCCAACAAAAAAATCACAAGTATTGCTACTCATGATTTCATTTTATATGCTAAAAGAGGGGATGTTTTACTGTTATTTTTGATTTAAGGCACAAAAAAAGCCCCAATTAAGGGGCTAGATACAGCGCAATGACACGGATTCGCACCGTGGCTACCTCTATCAAGGTGTACTCCTTCTATACTATCCCTTGCGCTTTCTATTATAATTATACCACTCTTTCATCACTCTAGCAACCATCTTCTTCTCTTTAGTGGTCAGATTCGTAGCACCTTTCTTACTTACTTCATATTCAGCATGGAAATAACCGTGGTGAGTATGGGGCTGCATTTTTTTATGTTCATGGTCTAAATCTATCTGCTTACTACGTTTATTATTCGTATCATTGTATGTGATGCTTTTCAAGGTATTTTTATGCTTATCAACTAATACATATACTCTACCTTTGGTCATGGTTTCCATAGGTGCTACTTGTCCACCACTGCCATTTTGAGTGACAAATTTTATATTACCTGCTGTATGCAAGGTACTATATTCTGTCCCATACTTTTTGCTTTTGTTACTCATTCCAGAGCTTGCTCCTCGACCGCCCATTTGTCCATCCTTTCTGTTGTATCATTTCCAAAATAAATTACCTCAATACCTTTATAATCATAATCAACCTCACCACCATATACCAAAATACGCTTTGGCGCTATCTTTTTAATCATGGTATCTACTCCATCTTTCCACAATTCAAATCGCTCTTTGCGTTGTTTTATGCCTACTGTACTGATGGCAACTGTGCTATGTTTCGGCAAACCATCAAAACAAAACTCATAACTTTCTGGACTTGACCATGATACAGTAGGTATGACTGTATAACCCAAATTCTGCATCATTTGACCTATCAATCTTGAGCGATAAGTATTCCAAAGTTGCATAGCAATTGGCATGTCTGTGTATAAGCTAAAATCTGGTGTAAGTACACAATCAAAATCAGCTAGTTTCTCTAGGTAAAAATCTGGGCGTTTCCAAATTCTTTCAAACTGATAGTCATCTAGGAAAAAATGTACAGTAGCTGAGTAGTCAGGTTTATTCAAAACATAGTTAAATCCCTGTAGCTTTTTAGGCACATGATAAACTGGTTCAAGAGTTGGCAAGTTATATTTCCCATCTGTGCGCGTGACATCGTAATCTAGCAAATTATACTGATTAATAGTATTCTGTCTGTGATATGGTTTTGTTGGCAGATTATCCATATTATCCTCCTAATAAAAAACCTATGTACCTTGATTATAGATACATAGGATAGGGTATTTTTACGGTTATTTAGATAGGGGGATGTACTTGTAAGTTGAAACAAAATACTCATCAAACCATTTGTTGATATATGTGTACGCTGGGCTAGGACTTAGATATAAAATTTTTTGACACGCGCCGATCACATTGATATTTTCAAATACATAGACCTCTTTTATCGTTTTTAACATCTTTCTATCTGATTTCTCGATATATTCATCTGTTACAGTCTTCAGATTTACCAAAAATACAGACTGTTCAATGTTATTCTCTAAAAATGCCTCATGTATCTTTTGCTCCAAGATTGTTTTTTGAGGATTTTTCTTATCTCTCAAAAAATACCACTTTAGCCAATTAATTTCTCTGCGATGGATAACTGACAAGCGCTCTATTTTTTTCTTCGTCATCAGTCATGTATCACCCCCTCATCATTTGTTATACAAAGTCACGTTACTTGAGTGAGTGTAATACTCATCACCGTTTTCAAAAGTGACACGGATACTATCTTGTTTATCGTACTTCGCCCACCGTTTGACTTTGCCCTCTACGATTTGCCCATCTACCATTTTCACTTTTGCGTAATTAAAAGTGAAAGTTGTTCCAAGGACATCCTTGTTTCCACATGCTGCCAACCATACAAAAGATAAGCCAAGCAATGCGATTGCTAATAGTTTTTTTAACTTCATTTTTCTACCTCAAATTCCTCAATTAACCACTCCAAATTTTTACGAGCCTTTTTCAAATCTTCAAGTCCATTCTTTTTCTGGAAACGTAGCTGATACTTCAAAGCATTTCCAAGATAAAAACCCTTTAACTGTTCTGGTGTCATGAAATTTCTTAGAGCATCGATAGATTCCATGCCATATCGTCCTTGATAATGGCTTGGGTTATTTACGTTATCAATTATTTCTGGTTTCATTCTTTCTCCTCATAAAATTCAATCTTTGCAAAGTGTTTAGGATTTATCGTGATGATAGTTTCAGTAGGCTCAATCTGTTGTAAATGAAGATAATTTATATTACCTCGCTCAAGCCATTCCAACATATTTAAAATATGCCCGTAATCTTCTTTTACTTTGATTTCTTCTTCAAAGTAGGGATTTTTTAGTACAATTTTTGCCATTTATTCCACCTCCTCAAAGTAACTATGAAATTTACTTAAATTGACAATAGCAACCTCTTCAACAGAATGCTTTCCGATATCAAAGTTTGGATCATTTTTTCCAAACTCTTTTTCTATAGCTTTTTCAGCCAATGATGGCAAACTGAATATACTTGCTCCGTTTTTTAAAGCAAGCGCTTGACCGTGTTTATTTACTATTCGATAACCCACATCAAACGGTCTGATTTTCGTTTGGATTTTTATGTGTTTGTTTTCATTTTTTATTGCTTGTTCAATCGTTTGTACCATCAATCCACTCCCTCTATATCAAACTCTAATCTATAATGCCCTTTTTCCTCACTTAAGCCACCATAAACAAAGGATAACTTTTTGATAACCTTATGATTATCATCTGTCCAAATACCTGCATCAGTCATGCCATCAATGATAGCCTTGACTGTCGGATACAAGTTAGGTGGATCTAATTTAGACTTAGTAGGGCTGTAAATTGTAACTGTAACCTCACAAGGGTTAGAGGGGCTAAAAGCAGCCCTCCCTTTATCCTTGTTCATCGATGTATGCCAATAAGCAAAAGCTCTGATGCGCTTAGTAACTTTAGCTTTATCTGTTTGGTGTTGCCTGTCGTTACTATTGATAACCATATTTAGAGATTTTAACTTAGTATTTCGAGGCAAAGAAAACTCAAATTTCATTTTGATTACCTTAAAACTCAATGTTTTCAATTTCTGCACGCTGTTCAAGGATCTTGAGATATGCACACATTGTATAATGTTGAGTTTCAAGTAACTCAATAGGACATTTTAGTTTAAAATCAAGCGTTCCTACGTAATAGTTACTAATCATCAAACTTAACTTGTTAGCGCGCTCTTTTAATTGTTTGTACTCATCGATCATCCGTTGTTTGTAATCACTCATTTTAATTTCCTCTTTTCTTCAAATAGCCTGGGACATCATCGCCTACATTGATGCTCTCATATTGCTCTTTAGTAACAAGAAACTTGCCATAAGCTCCAATTGTGACTGTATAATGCCCATCGACAACAGCTTTTTCTGTTACCGTTCCGATAAGTTCTCCACCAGCATTATCAACTTGATAAATAATGACTGGTTTTCTGTTTTTCAATTCTTCTACTTGCTGTTCCAGTTTGGCCACCTGTGGTTTATAGTGATTTTTAGAGATTATCAAACCTAGATTTAGCATTGATAGCGACAATGATGCAAGTGCAAAAAATAGACCAACTCGATTTTTATTTTTCATGTCATGTCTCCAAAATCTTTATTACTGTATAAATCAAAGCAATGGCATAAACATCAAAGAAAAACCAAACCACCTTGTCCGCTTTTCCTTTTTTGTAGGTTTTGTGCCCAGCAACGAAAATCAGAATAGCAAGGAGTAAGCAAGCGCTGATAACCATCAATTTCAGAAACAAGATCATCTAATTACCGCCTAACTCTTCAACCACTTTACTTACAGCTGCTAAAATCTGTTCTTTTACTTTGGTGTCCTTGATGTCATCAATTCCCTCAACTTTCCCAGTTTCTACATTGACAGCGATTGATCCAACAAAAGAGCCATCTTCCTCATCAGATTCACTAAGCACTTCTTTAACACTCTTACCATCCAGAATGTCCAACAAATCATGGCTAATTCTATGCATTGTTTTAGCTTTTTTGAATCTATAAATATCTTCTGTCAAGAGATAGTAGAACATTGCCTTGTTACTAGCATCATGTAATGCCTCAGCGAACTCTTTCAAGTTCTCTACGATAGTTTCAGCTGATACCGTGTTTTTAGTTTCTTTAGTCATTGTTTTTTCCTCTCTTATGCTAATACTGTGATATGTTTTTGGTCTGCTAGTTGCTCTTTTAGATAGGCTGCAATGTTTCCTACCGCATCAGCTACCCAGCGCTTGCCATCTGCCTCAAATAAAGCCATATTGGCTTGCTTATCAATCCTAAAGACAAATAGGCTTGCTGGTTGTTCAACCTCGCTAAATGTACGATATGGGCGCAATGTAACTGGATTAGGTGCTTTACCTTTCGCAAGACTTGCCACACCTGTTTTAACTGTTGCTACTTGAGATACTCCATTATCTTCAATTTCAGCCCCATTCTCAATTTTCAATGCGCTAGCAAATTCTAGCAATGTGCCACGATCATTATCGTCAATAAAGTTTGATTGCAACATGATATTGAACTGTTCTGATGATAGGAAACGGCCAAAAGATAGCTCTGGGATGCGTGCCTTAACATCAACAAGCAATGTGCGACGTTCTAACTCATCATTTTCAGACCACACACAAACCTCATCATTTTTCTCAACTGCTACAATCAAGCGTTGGTTTTTCAAATCGTTGAGGTCAGTTTTGAGATAGTCAACAAGGCTTGTCAAGGTTGATAGCTCCAAAGTTTTAGGATAGCGTTTAGGGTCAAGTTCTTTGAGATTGAATTTGTTGGCATCATAATACTCTGTGCCATCTGCAGCGGTTAAAATTTCTAAGCCAAGCCCTTTTAGTTCTACTGCGTATTCCAATGCTGCTTTAAGATTTTCTGTTGTCATATTAGTTACCTACTTTCTTTTTGTTGAAATCAATAATATCTGGTTTTGTTTCTGCTTGTTGTTCAATTTCTGCCACTGGTTGCCCAATATCCGTCAGAATTTCTCCGTTTTCATCAAAGTACATTTGACCAGGTACTGTACTTTTTAGCTCATTAGCATGTACTTGTCCTGTGTCAAAATCTCGCCCAACAAGAATTGTTGTAGCTACTCCATTTTGAGGCGCAAATTTAGATTTTACCTCCATGATAGTATCAACCACTGTACGCTCTTCATTAGCTGACATTGTAAGTGTGATAGTCACTTTTCGTTTTGCTTTCGCATCGGTATTTAGGTCAAGGATGTTATCAAAGACTTTTTCAAGCTCTTTGTCTAGTTTCTCCTGTAATCCTCCATCTGCAATGTGGGTTAGGTCTAACCCAATAAGTTTTTTATCCATATTGTCCTCCTATTTTAAATTAAGCTAATTTGAAATGACGATAGCATTTTCTCCTGTGCAGCCTTATAAAAATCTTTCTTGATTTCAAATCCATAGGCTGACCTATTCATCTCAATAGCAGCCCTTAAAGTTGAACCAGAACCTGCTACGGGATCAATGACAACATCGCCCTCATCTGTAAAAATTTCAATCAATCGTTTCAAAACTGGTATCGGCTTTTGCGTGGGGTGGATAACGGGATAAGAGCTATCTTTTTCCCACGGGGCATGATTGAGTATCATAGCCCCCCCATTGTTAAATTTAGGGAGCTTATCACGATATAATACCGTTGCCTCTTCAACTGCGCCAACAATTTTCATGTTGGCCTTTAGCACTTGTGGGCTTGATTTCTTTGTAAAATAGAGCGGATAAGCATTATTAAAGCCATGCTTTTTACCACATTCTATAATCATGTCTCGCTGTTGCCAGGCATGAAAGACAATCATGGCAGGTGCTTTCCCCTTTTCCTTGGGTTCTTTCTTCAACAACCGACTACAAAAATCAAAGAAATTATTGATTTTAAAATCATTATCTGTGTCAAAAAACGATTTTCCAGCCAACTTACTCTCGCCGTTTTTGTTATCGCCGTCTTTGTACCATCTAGGATCAGAGGCATACGCATTATTTCCTAAATTGTAAGGAATATCAGCAATGATAAGTTGCGCCCTCGGTATGTTGTATCGCTTAGCATTTTCAAAGTGGTCATTGATAAGTTCAAATTTCATCACAAACTCCCCACTTCAAAAGTTTTTGTAACTACTTTAAGCGATCTTGACTATCTAACAACTCCAGATAGGTTTTTTGGCTGATCAATACATATCCTGTCAGGTCATGACCCAGTAAAGTATCATCAACAAATAGCTCCATTTGCTCGGTTGGGGTGTCAAAGTGAGACCCTGCATCTGTATCCTTTTTCTTCTTGGTAAATGTGTTAGCAATAACCTCAATTTCTGACTCATTGCTTAAAAATGATGATACTTGAGTATTTAGAGCATCGGCAAATGCCTCGATTTCCTCATTCGTTGGAGTTGTAACATTTCTCTCAATGTCACTTACTCGATTTTGACTAATGCCAACCATAGGGGCAAGATCATACTGAGTAAGCTCTGCCTCTTTACGGATAGCACGCATTTTAGCGCCATCAAATACTTTCATCTAAATACCTCCCCTCCATCTGAGTACCATTTGTTTTTAAGTACATGACGTGCAATCTCGCATTGCACTTGTGGTTTCTGATAATAATCCACTTTTGCTTTATGCTTTTTGATAGCTTGCATAGTGTGAATTGTAACAATCGCTGCCCATGTGATAGACATCAAAGTTGTAAGTACCATAACGATTTCAATGTTTGTCATTTTCTGTTTCCTTTTCAAATTGGTTTAATACTGATTGTAAAAGTAATTTCACCATCTCATCTTATTTCTGATGGTGAAAGAGTGTTTAGGTGGTGCATCCTCAAAAGCATCTTGAAACTCTTGATTGATTTTGCGGATATTGAAAGGCTCGTAAGCGTGGAAATAAAATCCATGCTCATCAACATAGCCCTCTATACCAGTTGCCCATGCCAAAAATATTGTTTGCTTGCAGGTTGGACATGTAATCCCTTTTCTGTGCGATCCAGTTTTCATCGTCTTGCAAAAACCACAAAACGGACATTGTAAATCTACCTTTACTCTTACGCTTTCTCTATCCATGAAAATCCTCCCATGTTACAACACCTGAAATAATACAAGTCTTATTGATTCGACTTGCTAAAGTATCAGTGTTATAGATACCATGAGTTGTTTCTATAACACTACCGTATATCCTCTTTACCTGGACTATATTGTTAAACTCCCCATTTCTAAGTACTTTCACATAGTCTCCTGCTTTGATTGTTAAATTCATATTTCCCTCATCCTAATCCAACGGTACAAGTCGTCTTGCTCTGTTCGGGTTCGTTCTCCTCTTGTACGTTGGCGTGTTGTAGTAGTGTATTGTTTCTATTTTTACATTAAACTGTCGAGCCAATTCCTTTACAGTACCCATGCCCAACAGTTCATCGCCTTTGTAGAGGGCGTACTCCTTTTCTAGCATGATCATAGGCGTTTAAAACGGCAAATCATCATCACTGATATCCAATGGGTTTGTCGGTCTGCCAAATGGATTGTTATCACGGGTGAAATCAGGAACTGGATTTGTTGTGTTCCCCTCAAAGAAACTACCTTGTTGTCCGTAACTATTTTCATTTTGGAAATTGTTCCCTGTGTTATTTCCGTTTTGGAAAGAACTGCCCTGGTTGCTGTAACCCTGTTTTTGATAACTGCCATGATTATCTTGATGACCTTGATTATTTTGCTGACTGTTACGGCTTTCCAACAGTTGAAAATTACTAGCAATAACCTCTGTAACATAAACACGTTGGCCTTGTTGATTATCATAGGTACGTGTTTGAATTACTCCTGTGATACCAATCAATGAGCCTTTTTTAGCCCAATTAGCAAGATTCTCAGCTGACTGTCTCCAGATAACGCAATTGATAAAATCAGCCTCACGCTCTCCAGCTTCGTTCTTAAACGGACGATTTACAGCAAGAGTAAACGTAGCAACCGCAATATTAGATTGCGTGTATCTCAGTTCAGCATCTCTTGTAAGTCGCCCTACTAAAACAACGTTATTTATCATCCTTTACCTCCATCGCATCAACATCTGTAACAATCACATCATCAAGACTAAACTCATCCCATAGTAACGATGACATTTTTACAGCAGCCATATAGTAATTTTCAGCCTCAACTACCATCCCTAAGTCCAGGTTATCCCGTTTAGCCGATACATAATATTTATTTTGTGCCATCCTTTACCTCCTCTAAATCAGAAGATTTAACAAACACACCATCCACCATCTTTCCTTGACGGTCTTTGATTTCATTCCATGCCAATTCAAGGCACTCTGTCAAGGTCAAATCAAATTTCTTAGCAACAAACACCAGATAAATAGCAATGTTACGGCTACTTAACTGAATTTGAGTGCGTGAGTTAATGCGATTTGTATTAGTTGAAATATCAACCAAATCACGCGCAATCAGCCCAATTTCATTAGCAATGTGCAAGTACAGTAACTCTACTGACCACTGATCTACATAATGAAAGTTATGCTGTCCGTTCTCATCTGGATTGAGAGACAAATGGATTTTAGAAAAGTTCATCTGTTGAGCTAGGATAGTCAAGACAACCATCATATCTCCAACACTGTCAGCTATCTTTTCCTTATCCTTTCGTACTGTCGCACCATTAAGCTCCCCCCACTCTTCATTGAGTTTGAGCATTTGAGATAATGGGCTTGCTTTGTCAAGCTCCTTAGCCGTTGACCAACCTTTTACATTTTCAATCAATTCATTAAATTTCATTGTGCATACCTCCTGTTGCAATATTCACGCTCTAAGCTATCTAGCCCCACTTTTAAATACTCGATAGAGTAACTAGCAAGGCTTTTCTTTTCAATTTGTGTGAGAGGTCTGTTAGCCTCCTCAAACTCTAAAATAAGTTGATACTTTCTGAATTCCACTTAATCCTCCAATGTTTCAAAACTGATAAAGTTATCCTCAAGCCATTCTTTCAACTGATCAAACTGAGATTTTCCACCATGCAATGTCAAACGCAAATTAATTGTTAAAGGCTCGCTAGGCTCAAATTTTGCCACCTCTCGCACGTTGTTTTGTGGTTCTGGTGTAATTGTACCCTGCTCCAAAATCTCGCCTGTTTCGGCATCGTAAGCTTTGATATTCGCATTAGCATTTTCCTTGGCCGATTGAGCAATTTCTTCAAGTCGTTCAGCTTTTGCTTTTTCTTGAGCCTCTTTCTGCTCTTTGCGTGCAATCTCAGCATCACGATCTGTTTTCATCATCTTGAAAACATCAACAAGGCTCTTACCATCTTCAAGATGTCTGATATAGCTATCAGCTGGCAAATTGTACTCTTGAGCTAGTTCTTGGATAGCTTGCTTGTTGGCCTTGTATTCTTCCAGGGCATCAAATTCTGAGAGCACTAAGGCATCCATTTCATCAAGTGTTGTCTTTTTCAGCTCATACTTGCCTGTTTTAAAATGTTTCTTGAGGCTGTACTCATCGTATTTGTCAGCGAATGTGGATTTTTCAATCCCTGCGACCATACACTTATCCTCAAATGTGGCACGCACAACATCCACGCGCATCAATCGTTCATGTTCATCAATTGCATTAAGTCCTGCTGTGATGTTTGCAATGACATTATCCAATGGCTCAACTGTTTTCTTGTACCACTTCTCAAATTCCTTGTATGGATTATTGATATTGTTTTTGATTTCCTTACGCCGAGTTTCCAACGCCTCTTTTAATTTATTTAGGCGTGTACGCTCATCATAATCAATCTTGTAAGTGGATGCAGTCACCTCATAATTTGTGTACTGTGCAACGATTGCTGCAAGTTGTTTCTCCACGCTATCATAATCAACATTGATTACTGCAGGTTGAAAATCTACTTTGATTTCTGTTAAGCTATTAGTTACATCTTTTACCATGTCTTATACTCCTTGTTTTTCGTATGCTTTTTGAATTTGTTTAGTGAGATATTCCATCACTATGTTATAGCCATCAACTGGCACTTTGTGGAAATCGTCTATTTGGTACTTGCTCAATACAAAATTTGCAACTGTATCAAATGGCGCTCCCTTAATCGTCGCAATTTCTTCAACGTTCTTGATGATTTCTTGATACTGAATGTTATCAATGTACCTTACTTGTTGTTCTTGGGCTTGCTGGTTGTTTGGTTTCTGTTGCTGATTATTCTGCCCCTGTACTTGGCTTTCTTCTACTGGATACTCATCAATATCTTTTTCACCGATCGCAAACAACCCCTGCAAGGCATATTTCCGAGCATATGAGCTGACTGCGCCTGTCCATTGTGGTTCTTGCATTTGTTTAATCTGACCTTTTTGGGTATTAAATACTGGAACTGGACTTATTTCAGCGTATGCTGTTGATTGGTACCTCTCGTCTCTCTCATTATTAAAAGCTACGGCTGTTGCCTTTACAAAGATTTTTCCAACAAGCTCAACGAGTTCATCAGTTACGATTACAGACCAATCGCTTTTTAGCTCTTTGAAAGTTGTATAGATGTCCTCGGCATTTCTAAATGCATACTTTACATCGTTTGATTTCTTTTTTTCTAGTTGCATTTTTTGTTGCAACTCTGGGAAAGTTAAATCTGCCATATCATCTATCCTCCAAGTCTGCTAAAAGGTACATCCCATGAATAGTTAGTAAAGTTTTCGTTTACAATATTCTTGATGATTTCACCTTTTGAAATTTCAATTTCCTGTGTAAATTCCATACCCATTTCAAAAGTGAAAATTTTAATATCAACATCAAACTTACTAGAAATTTCTATGTAATTATCAGCTGATGCCGCCCATGCTTGTTTGAAATCTTCAAGTTCGATAATCACAAAATCATCATCTAACCAAATTTCAATATCTTTACTAGAAATAAACGCACGCCTTGTACCGTTTATATAAAAATAATCATACTCATTTTTAAATCTTAGTAGAGTACCATCGTATTCATCTTCAAGCGTTGCGCCTTTATTTCCTAATAGCATTTCTTTTAAAGCTGATGCAACGTTTTCGCGTCTGCCTCTTAATTTAAGAGTACCCTCTGCCCAATTTGGCATATTTCTTTCCTCCTTTAAAAACTCTATAAATCCCTTATTTCTATAAGGATGAGTTTGTTGTTTATTAGTAGTTATTATTAGTTAGTGCCGTTATGCTCAAGATTGTTGTTTTTTAGTGTGCGCTAGCACTACATTGTTATATATTGGTACTTGTTGTATAGTTAGTATTTATTAGTATGCGATTTTACAAAGTTGTAAAATACAAAGTTGTAAAACCTAACCTTGTAAAGTACAAAGTTGTAAAATACAAAGTTGTAAAACCTAACCTTGTAAACCATTATTATCTTGGTTATCAACAGAACCTGTGGATAACTCTTTTTCAAACCTCTCTGAAATATATTCAAAATAATCATCTGTGATAGGTATATCTTGAGCAAATCTATAATGCTGAATACCTTTCCCTCTTCCAAGACTTTTCTTAATCGTTCTTATGTAGCCATACTTTTCTAACTCGTCAAAAGCTGACCTATGACTCACAAGCCCATCTTTTGATCTCTTAGCGATCTCATCTGGATATATGCGCCAATCATCTTTATTACTCAAGATAACCGCTAGCACTCCTTTTGCAGAACTGGAAAGATTAGGATTTTGTAAAAAGTGATTATTCATAGAGGTATAGTTTTCATGGGTGTTGGTGAAATATGTATCTCATTAACCGTTAGCCTCCAATCTACGCTCATTTACTTTTCTAAAAAGCTCATATACTGGGTTATCGTCAGGGATAACATATCCGGCAACGCTGTCTCTTTTTGTTCCATCTGCCATCGTGTGCGTTACTATGTAATGCTCTTTAACCATTTTCTTTCCTTTCTAGCAATTGCTAAAATTGCGAGAGTGTCAACAATTGTTAAACCTACCAAACTATTAATTAAAATCTCGCTTAATGGATAGTTTTTCCTTTGCCAGTTGTTTACTAATAGTTGTTGTGTGCTGTTCAGTTCTTTCATTATGTGGTATAATTAAAGTAGTTATTTTTAACAAGCGCCTTACTTGGATTGCAGTCCGTAGGTGCTTTTTTTATTATAGCCACCTCATTTTTCCCTCCTTTCAAAGTTGCTGTTTTAGCAACTTAGTTTGTAAAAAAATTTGCCAGTGGCTCATTGAGAAATTCTGAAATAGTATTAGCCTCTGAAAAAGAGAAATCTCGTCCGCCACTACGATTTAACTTTTGGTTAAAAGTGCTCTTGTTAATACCTAGCTTTTTAGCTATATCTTGCTGTGTGTAGCCATGTTTTTCAATTAGCATCTTTAAACCTAGATAGGGTTTTGTAGCATTTTCTACTGCTGTCATATTTTCCTCCTTTCAAAAGTTGCTGTTTTAGCAACCTACGCATTAAGTATAAACCTTTTAAGTTGCTTTGTCAACAACTTTTTTAAAAAAAATATAAAAAAGTTGCTAAAACGCAACAACTGTGGTATTCTATATATTGTAAAGGAGGTGTTTGCTTGATAGGACAAAAATTAAAATTATTAAGAAAGAATAGACGCCTTACCCTTGATGAATTAGCAAAACAATTAAATGAGAAGTATCCGGATACATTTAATTTTAACAAGGGGAGGTTATCAAAATGGGAAAACAACAAAGATGAGCCTAGGTTATCATCTATTGTCATCCTAGCAGATTTTTTTGGGGTATCTGTTGATTACTTTACAGATAGACAAACTGAAATACAAGCTGTATTTGATGAATTAAACACTAATAGACAAAATAAAGTCTTGCAATTTGCCCATAGTGAGTTAGAGCAACAAAATAATGAGGATGATAAAGTTGTGCCTCTTTTTAAAGTTATTGGTACTACAGAAGCTGCAGCTGCCCGCGGTCTAGGCTATGGTTTTGATTTTGATGACTATGATACATATTCTGTATATACTGATGAAGAGCCACCAGCCTACGATGTTGCAACTCGTGTAAGTGGGAATAGTATGTTACCGGATTACAAAGATGGAGATATGCTTTATTTAATCGATAGTGGAATTTCTAAGTATAGTGGTCAATTATGTGTTGTATCATACAATGACCAAACATATTTCAAAAAAGTTTATACAGAGCCTGATGGTTTAAGACTTGTCTCTCTCAATTCTGACTATGACGATATTTTTATTGATTACCCCCCAGAAAGCGGCACACATCTAAAAATATTTAGCGTTGTTGGAAGTTTTACACCAATTGAAAATTAAGGAGAATACTATGCAAAAACAAAAAGGGGGATGCTTGTCATCTCTTATCGCAATTATCCTGTTAGTTTGGGTTGCCAGCTTTTTTATCGGTGGCAATGATAGCACAAAAAATAACAGTAAAGAAACTGACAAAACAGAGCAGACTAGTACATCATCAAGCAAAGAAGAAACTAGCCAATCATCACAAGAAGTAAAAAACGATGGTAAAGATTATACAGAGGTTTCAAATACTGAATTTGCATCCCATCTTACTACTGAGATCAATAATCAGTTAAGCGCTAGTGGATACCAGGTAACAGTTAAACCTGTTGGGAATAATGTCATCTATCTTTATGTACCTCAAGATGTTAAATATAACTCTAACAGTGAAATTCAAAAAATCGCTGATAGTTTATATAGCATCAAAGAAAGTACTTTCTCAAACTGGGCAATTGATAATGGATATGATCTAGGATTTACCAACTCACCCGATCTATACATCAAATCAGAAGATGATACAACGCTTGCTGAAGAAAGTGGCATTGTAAACAAATCTATGAAAGTAAAAGTAAACAACTAAAATAAAAAGCCCCTGCTCTCCTCGACCAAAATTTGAGCACGGGACTTAAACCAATTTGAAAAGCAACCTAAAACACTAAGGGTATAGGTCTTTTTTCTATACCCTATTTTACCATAAAACTTACAAAATAGGGAGGCTAACGATGAATAAAGTTGCTATTTATGTGCGTGTGAGTACAAAAGGACAAGCAGAAGAGGGTTATAGTATTGATGAGCAAATTGCATTGCTTACAAGCTACTGTAGCATACACAAATGGAAAATCTATGACACTTATGTTGATGCTGGTATCTCTGGAGCTACGATTGAGAGACCGGAATTAAGCAGACTATCGAGAGATGCCCAAAAGAAAAAATTTAATACCATGATTGTCTATGACTTAAAAAGACTTGGGCGCTCGCAACGTAATAACATTGCATTTATTGAGGATGTACTAGAAAAAAATGGAATAGGCTTTATCAGCTTAACAGAAAACTTTGATACCTCAACACCACTAGGAAAAGCAATGGTTGGTATTCTATCAGCTTTCGGGCAATTAGATAGGGATACTATTAGAGAACGTATGATGATGGGTAAGATCGGCCGTGCTAAGTCTGGTAAACCTATGATGACCAGTACTATTGCATTTGGTTATACCTATGATAAAATTACTAGCTCGCTTAATATCAACCCAGCAGAGGCTATTGTGGTGAAAACCATCTATAAGGAGTACTTATCAGGTAGATCACTAACAAAATTAAGAGACTACCTTAATGAAAATGATTTGTTGAGAAATGGCAAACCTTGGAATTATCAAGGAGTTAGTAGGATTTTAAGAAATCCAGTCTATATGGGAATGGTTAGATTTAGAGGAGAAGTATATCAAGGTAATCATGATCCAATAATTGACAGTGAGACATTTGAGGCTGTGCAAAAAGAACTTAAAAAGAGACAACTTGAGACCTATGAATTTAACAAAAACACAAGGCCATTTAGAGCTAAATATATGTTATCCGGCATTATTAAATGTGGATACTGCGGCTCTCCGATGGGAGTCACTCTAGGAACTAAACGCAAGGATGGCACGCGCAATATACGCTATCAGTGTGTAAATAGATTTCCAAGAAATACAAAAGGCATTACAGTGTATAACAATGGGCAAAAATGTAACTCTGGATTTTATGAAAAGGATGATATTGAAATATACGTACTAGGTCAAGTAAGACTCTTGCAGCTAAATAAGGCTAAACTAAATAAAATGTTTGAAACTCCAGAAATAATAAATGTTGAGGAAATAGAAAATCAAATCAATAGCCTTA
>ERZ773062.191-NODE-191-length-40482-cov-4.488733_pt1 | contig 40482 bp, 33 predicted proteins | sample MGYA00580626_ERZ773062 | MGnify/ENA primary metagenome ERZ773062 (study PRJEB29015, sample SAMEA2738003) | human oral metagenome | biome: human oral; feature: human-associated habitat; material: dental | place: China | collected 2058 ... | reverse complement strand
CGCGAGTAGGACGTTGGGTTTCCAACCAGGTTTATAAAGTCATTCGCAAGGTCGGGGGCTACTAAAAGCCTACTTGCCCACTGGCAAGGCAAATGAGTGTCAGACCTTGCCATAGCGGGGGCTTAGCCTTATAATAGTAATATCTTAAGAGAAAGTGATGTGAAAGAATGGGACGTAAATGGGCCAACATCAAAGAAAAAAAAGCCAAGTTGGATGCCAATAACAGTAAGGTCTACGCAAAATTCGGGATTGAAATTTACGTAGCAGCTAAACAAGGCGATCCAGATCCCCATAGTAACCAAAAATTGAAATTTGTCATTGATCGTGCTAAGACCTATAATGTGCCTAAGCATGTCATTGACCGTGCTATCGAAAAAGCCAAAGGTGGCGGCGATGAAAGCTTCCAAGAGCTCCGCTACGAAGGTTTTGGGCCAAACGGTTCCATGATTATCGTGGATGCCTTGACTAACAACGTAAACCGGACTGCCAGTGATGTGCGGGCGGCCTATGGTAAGAACGGCGGGAACATGGGTGTCAGCGGGTCTGTTAGCTACCTCTTCGACGCGACAGCTGTCTTCGTTATCGCCGGCCAAGATGCTGACGAAATCATGATGGGCTTATTAGAAGCCGATGTAGATGTCCGTGAAGTAACACAAGAAGGGGAATCTGTTGTCGTTTACGGGGAACCAAATGACTTCCACGCCATCCAATCAGCTTTGGAAGCCATGGGGATTAGCGAGTTTGAAGTGGCAGAATTAGACCTCTTGCCACAAAACGAAGTGACCTTAACAGGTGACGACCTAGCTAAATTTGAGCGTTTGATTGAAGTCTTAGAAGACAATGACGACGTTCAACGTGTTTACCACAACGTGGACTTAGAAGACTAAGATAAAGTAAAAGACTGAGAAGCATTAACTTCTCAGTCTTTTTTCTTTGCGAAATTTTTAATACCAACCATTTTCTTGGCAGATACGGATGGCATCCGCCCGGTTTTTAGCGCTTAGTTTTTGCAGGATGGTAGACATGTAGTTACGAACGGTACCTTCTGATAGATGGAGTTCTTGGGCTAACTCCTTGTTGGAGAGCCCTTCTCTAACACCTGCCATGAGCTGGCGTTCTTGTGGAGTCAAAGGATTGTGATGAGTGAAGAGGCTATCAACCAGCTCAGGCGCATATTCTTTCTTGCCTGCCAGGATGTTTTCGAGTGTTGCCATGAGGGCGTGGACAGGGCGCTCCTTGAGGACGAAGGCATCGACATCGGCTTTGAGGGCACGTTCGAAGTAGCCGGGGCGTTTGAAGGTGGTGAAGATGAGGACCTTAACCTCAGGGTGATGAGCCTTAGACCACTCTAGCACATCTAAGCCACTGGCGTAGGGCATTTCAATGTCTAAGAGGGCGATATCGATGGTCTGGCTACCTATAATTTCCATGGCTTCCTGGCCATTTTTGGCTGGGTGGACGCTTTCTACTTGGTCTTCCAGCTCTAGGAGTTGACAGAGGGCATCTCGAAGCATGGCTTGGTCTTCTGCAATTAAGAGGCGCATGGAATCACCTATCCTTTCTCGTAGGGCATTTTAAGTTGGATTTGGGTAGGTTGGCGACGACTGAGGATCTTTAGCTGTCCACCTTGAATTTGCAGGCGGTCTAAGATGGTGTGGAGTTCACCTTCCTGCACGAGGCCAAAACCTTGTCCGTCGTCTTCTACAAAGGCATAGAGGAAATTGTCATTCTGCCAAAGGCGGATGAGGACATGCGTGGCTTGAGCGTGCTTAATGATGTTGTTGCAGGCTTCTAGCAAGCACAAAGCTAGGGTGGAGGATTGGTCCTGAGTCAAGGACAGATTACCTAGTTGGTTGTCAATGACCACCTGGATGCCAGATATTTCTAACATTTCTTGCAGACGGATGAGTTCGTTAGCCAAGTCGTGGTGGTATAAGTCGTTGATGATAGCCCGTACCTGATGCATAGCTTCCTGAGTCAGGTTGTGAATATCCTTAACATGTTCTTGGGCAGCCTCATATTTTTGACGTGCCATCAGGCTAGTGGCTAATTCACTCTTAACAGCTAAGGTGGCGAAGAGATGGCCTAGGTTATCATGGAGGTCACGCCGGATTCGATGACGTTCATTTTCAGCTAAAAGTAAGTTGATTTGCTTATTTTTAGCTTCTTCTCTTTCCTGCATGAGCTCCCGCAGTCGACCGAAGCGCTGCCCGATGGAAAAGAGGATGATGAAGCCAATTAGCAGGCCCAGATAGAATAACTCAATGGAATCCAAGCCCCGCCAAGTGTGATAGAGATAGATTCCTAGGGCGATACCATAAATACTTAACCAACGCCAAGACCAGAGGGAAGAACGAGGAAAACAATAGGCCATGACATTGCCCAAATAAAAGAGGAACCAAATAAAGTTAGGATTGAGGGAAAGGGCACAGTAACAGATATAGCCTGCTGCATAAATCCAACTAAGGGTGACAATTCGTTGGTCTTGGCTCCATAAGAGGGAGAGATAGGAAACTAAAAAGATAAAGGTCAAGCCCAAAAGCCCCCAATTGATGGGGGACTGATTGATGGATTCAATAACGGGGAATAGAATGAAGACCAGACTGATATAGAACATGATGTGCGTCTGTTTCATAGCAATTTTGAGGCGTTGGAACACGATGGCCCCTCCTTCTAAAGGACTTATTTTACTTCAATTTTACGTTGCACCAAGGCAATCAGGATTAAGAAGCAGATTCCATAGGCTATCAGTGCTAGAATGGAATCCCATGCCCAGACGCGGTTAGTATACCAGTTTTGGATAATCTGCATTAAGTGGTAGCTAGGAATCCATTTGGCTAGGTTTTGCATCCATTGAGGGAAAAACATCAGAGGCATCCAGAGGCCCCCTAAGAGTGACATGGCCATAAAGGCAATGTTCCCAACCATGGAGATGGTTTCTTCACTTGGCAAGTAGGAAATGAGAGCCCCAATAAATGAGAAGGGAATCATCCCGACCAAGAGAATAAGAATGACCATGAAATAGTCACCAGCCGGTAGGGTAATTTGACGAACTAAGCCACCAAAGCTGAAGACCACGCCGATGGCGAGGGAATAGAGCAAGGCAAAGCGTAAGGCTTTTACTAAGTAATATTGTACCACAGACACCGGTGAATGGTGAAGAAAACGCCGCCAATTGCTGTGCTTGTCTTCAGTTAAATTATAAGGCAGGGCGAAAACGTTGAAGCTTAGAAGAGAAGAAGCCGTCATGGAAATCATCATGAAGACTCTGTAGCTATAAGGCATCTCCGCTTGATAGATACCAGAGAAGAGGAGGTAGAAAGCCAAGGGCATGCCGATGGCCATGACTAAACTTTGCCAATTGCGTAATGTAAAGCAAGTCTCTACCTTGATGAGGGCGCGTAAGTTTTTCATTTTATTTTACCTCGCTTTCTTGGTCGTCTCGGGTGGTTTCGAAAATACTATTGAGTAAGGTGCGGCGAGCGACTTCTAATTCACTAAAGTCACAACCTGCTTGGCTAAGGGCAGCCCATACTTCAGCACCATTCTTAGTATGGAAGGTCAGACTATCACTACTTTCGGTTAGTTCCATAATGTCTTGGCGTTTGGACAAGACTTCTTGGAAGCGGAGTGGGACGGTAAAGAATTGGGTTAATTCTTCTGATCGCATACGGTGAGGGGTCGTGTCACGAATCAGCTTGCCTTGGTGGAGAACCAGAATTCGTTCGGCTGTATGTTCGACTTCTTCAATGTAGTGAGAAGAATAGAGAATGGTAGTCCCGGTTTCTTTGATACGACGAATAATTTCCCAGAATTGTTGGCGGGTCGAAGTATCCATGGCAGCTGTCGGTTCGTCTAGTATGAGAACGGAAGGACGGCCAATCAAGGTCAAGGTGAAGCCCAGAAGACGACGTTGGCCGCCAGATAAGGATTGGGTCATCTGATTGTATTGACTAGGACTGAAACGTAAAATTTCTTGAATTTCTTCTTGGGTCAAGGGGTAGTCATAGATGGCTTGGAAGAAGCTGATTAATTCTTTTACCTTGAGGTTCTTAGGGAGCTCGTTCGTCTGAGGTAGGAGGCCGATAGTGCTCTTGAGTTTGTGGTTCCCTACGGCCATACCCTTAATAGTGATAGTCCCTTGGCTGAGAATTTTGTCATGGAGTAAGAGCTCAATCAGAGTGGTCTTGCCGGCCCCGTTAGGACCAATGAGGGCGATGCATTCGCCAGCCTCAATTGAGAAGTTGATATCTTGTAAGATGGGGCGACCTTTGATGGTCTTGCCGACACCTTTTACATTAATGAGACTCATAATAGTTCCCTCCTTGCTGTTGATAGTTTTATTATAGGACAAGCAATCGGAGGCTAGTAGTAGCGCCTGTCATGACATGATGTGACATTTGTCATGACTTGGGGAGGGTAGATTTCTTAAGTTTTCCCAAAGGGCTCAGCCTAAAAGATGCCAAGGGTCCTTAAACTTGATATAATAAGGTATAACTTGAAAATAATGGAGGGATATCCATGAGATATTTATTTGACCCAACTTACTTCTTCATCATTATCGGGATGGCCTTTGCTGGTTATGCCCAATGGAAAGTAAAATCCACCTTCAGCAAATACAGTGAATGGGAAACTAGCAAGGGCACGACTGGTCGCCAAGTGGCGCAAGCTATTCTACAACAAACCCTGATTAACAATGTTCAAGTCGAACATGTTTCAGGTGATTTGACTGACCACTATGACTCCCGTCACAAGGTCTTGCGTCTGTCTGATGCGACCGACATGGAAACTTCGGTTGCAGCGGTTGCGGTTGCTGCCCACGAATGTGGCCACGCAGTTCAAGACGCGGAGAATTACTTCCCGCTCCGTTTGCGTAATGCCTTAGTGCCTGTAACTCAAATTGGTTCAGCAGCGGCCATGCCAGTTATTATTGCCGGCTTTATCTTCCAAATGATGGGCTTGGTCCAATTCGGGATTATTCTCTTCTCCCTAGTCCTAGTCTTCCAAGTGGTGACCCTGCCAGTGGAATTCGATGCCAGTGCGCGGGCACTTAAAATTTTGGAACAAAACCAACTTTTGGCCCCTGAAGAAATGCCAGCTGCCCGCAAGGTGCTTAATGCAGCAGCCTTAACCTATGTGGCGGCAGCCAGTGCTACGGCCTTACAATTGCTCCGTTTGATTATTCTATCTAGTCGCAACAACGACTAATGTCAGTCCAGGAGGTGGCCTATGCGCCAACTAAATCAACTTTTCAAACGTCGGGTCAACACCCAGCTGGTGGATGAGTTACTCAATAAAACCCAGACTGAAGTTGACAAGATGCAGCCCCTCAATGTCCTAGTTGCGGGTAAAACCGGGAGTGGTAAATCCACGCTCATTAATGCCCTTTTCAGGGAAAATCTGGCAAGCACAGGGGCCGGGCTACCCATTACTCAACAGCTGGTGCGCATTACCAAGGAAGGCGTGCCTCTGACCCTCTACGATACCAAGGGGCTGGAGTTGACAGCTGAATCCCAGCGGGAGGTCTTAGCTAGTTTGTCGGATCTCCTGATTGAGAAACGTCAAGGCGACCCGCGCGATAAAATTCACGTGGTCTATTACTGCTTGAATTCGACTATGGCTAGAATTGAAGCCATGGAAATCGAAATCATCAAGACCTTGGCCCAGTATGTACCGGTTATTCTGGTCTTGACTCAACAATTGGATCCAGGTAACCAGGAATTTCTTAATCACTTACAGGCAATGGCCCTGCCAGTTAAGGGGATTGTGCCCATTCTGGCCAAGGCTTATAGCCTACCTAAACAGGCTCTGATTCCGCCTCATGGATTGAATGAGCTTTTGGAATTGAGTCTAAGTTTAGTGCCGGAGTCAGTTCACCGGGCTTTTATCAACGCCCAACAGGTCGATTTGGCAAGAAAGGTCAAAGAGGCTAGACGTTGGGCGCAAACCTATGTGACGACTGCCTTTGGGGTAGGCTTTATGCCAATTCCAGTAGCGGACGCAACGCTCCTAGTTCCCATGCAGATTACCATGCTGGCCCATCTATCGGCCATCTTTGGGGTGTCGCTAGAGAAATCCCAGTTAATTAGCCTAGTCATGGGCTTAGGTGGGACCGGAGGCACGACTTTGATGGGGAAACTCTTGGTATCGTCCGTCTTCAAGATTCTACCTGGCTTGGGAACAGTAACGGGTGGCGCGGTGACGGGAGCCATTGCCTCTGGTTTGACTTTGAGTCTGGCTTACAGTTACATCGAGGTCCTCAAGCAAATTGCCACGGCAGAACGCCAAGGACGCGATATGCGCCTGAGAGAAATCCAGAAAATCATGAACCGGTCTTTTGAACAGCATGTGGCGGTTGTCAACCAGGTCTTGCCTGATAATCTCAAGCAAGGCGCCTTAGTTAACTGGTTGCAGAGCTTCTTCGAAAAGTTTTAGAGGACACAAAGACCCGAGACACTTGTCTCGGGTCTTTTGATTATGTCTTAACCTTGGTCGGCTGCTTGTTTGACGGGGACATTGACGGTCTCCTCGCCTAGTTCTAGCCAGCCTATTTGGCCATTGAACCGGTCGCGTAGTTGGGCTTCTAGGGTCCTAGCTTGGTCTTGATAGATAGCCAAAGTATAGGTGACTTGGCCGGCATATTCGGTGTCCATAACCGTGACATCCAAGTCACTATGGTCCAGAAAATACTGGAAGGAATCGACCTGGTTATAGCCCAGTTCTAAGGCTACTAGCAATTGGTTGACGTTGGCAACAATCGTAGCCAGATTCAAGGCTTCACTGACTGCACTGGAATAGGCACGAATGAGGCCCCCAGCCCCTAGCTTAATCCCACCAAAGTAGCGGACTACCACGGCGGCTAGATTAGTCAACTGACGTTGTTTAAGCACTTCCAGCATGGGAACACCGGCTGTGCCTGCAGGTTCCCCATCATCACTCATTTTCTGGGTCAGGGAATCAGGCCCGATAATATAGGCGCTACAATGATGCGCAGCCTTGTAATGTTCCTTGCGCAAGGCGGCAAGGATTGGTGGAAAGTCGGCTGCATCCTGTAGAGGGTAGAGATAGCAGAGGAAGCGGGACTTCTTGATTTCGATTTCGTGGACACTGGCTTGATCAATGGTCAGATAGTTCATTGGGGCGCCTCCTTTCCACATTATTCTACCACATGGCAAGACATTTGGCGCGATATTTGATATAATCCCTCTGGAGCGTATTTTTGAATTAAGGAGGAATGTTGATGAAAGCAGCTGTGATTGTTGACTCTACTGCCTACTTATCAGAGGCCTTAGCCCAACATCCAGACGTCTATCAAGTTGCCTTGTCGGTTAATTTCAGTGATGGCTCAGTCATGAAGGATACATCGGACCTGCAATTATTAAATGAATTTTACACCCGCCTCAAGTCTGAAAGCCAATTACCGACAACTTCTCAACCCCAACCAGGGGATTACTTGGCCCTCTTGGACCAATTAGTAGCGGCTGGCTATGATACGGTCTATGCCATTCACCTCTCCAGTGAAATCAGCGGAACCTATCAAACTGCTCGTATGCTTTTGAGTGAGTATGAGGACAAATTACAAGCCTATGTAGTAGACTCTGGCTCATCCTGCATGGTCATGGAAATCTTAGTCAAGGAAACCTTAGACTGGATTGACCAAGGTTTGTCAGCAGAGGAAGTGGGGCGCCGCCTAGAATGGTCGGCTCGTCATTCGGATGTCTATCTCATGGTAGGAGATCTCAATAACTTGGTTAAGGGTGGCCGCCTGTCGGCTTCTAGTGCTATCTTGGGTAATATCTTACAGATTCGTCCCCTACTTCATTTTGAGGAAGGCAAGATTGCTGTCACTGAAAAAATTCGTACGACCAAGAAGGTTTACCGTCGCATGGTAGAACTAGTGGCAGAATGGCAAACACGCTACCCTCAGGGCGTGCATGTAGGCATTGGCCAAGCTGGTGCGCCAGAAGATTTAAAGGTATTGGATGAAATGATGAAGGATGCCTATCCTGGTATGCCCCTTAGCTACACCAATATTGGCCCTGTCATCGGTACCCATACGGGTGACGGCACCAAGGGTCTAGGGATTGTGCCTAAGTTGCCGGCAGATTTCTAAATCTATTACTTAAATAAAAAGTCGCCATAAGTTTAACTTGTGGCGACTTTTTTTGTTTAGTTGAAGTTCTAATAATTTCTAACATAAATGCTGTCCACCAGATGGTTGGAGGCCTTATGCAGAATAAGGTCCGCCCGTTCACGGGTAGGGGCGATATTTTGAATTAAGTTAACTAGGTTAATGGTCTGCCAAGCCTCGTTAGCATACTGGCGGGCTTGTTCGCGTGGTTTTTGGGACAGCTCGAAATAGTAGTTATGAGGATCTTGTTTGGCCAAGTCCAGCAAGAGCTCGAAACGTTCCATGTACCAACGTTGAATATGGACAGGGTTAGCGTCGATATAGATTGAAACATCGAAGAAGTCACTTACATAGAGTTTCTGGTTCTGTGGCAGTTGCAAGACATTAATCCCTTCCACAATCAGAATGTCGGGATCTTCCATGACGGCGTCTTGCCCAACTAAGACATCATAGACCTGGTGGGAATAAACAGGGTAGCTGACTGGCCCTTTGCGCGTCTTGATACGCTGCATGAAGTCTAGGAGGCGAGGCATATCATAGGAATCTGGGAAACCCTTGCGGCCTAGGATGCCACGCCGAATTAATTCAGCGTTAGGATAGAGAAAGCCATCGGTGGTCATCAGGGCGACTTTACGCTCTGGATAGGTCCGGCTCAGTAGCTCATGTAAGACCCGGGCCGTCGTACTCTTACCGACCGCCACACTCCCTGAAATCCCAATGATAAAAGGCTGGTGGGATTGGAGAGAGGGATGGTTCTGGCCCTGCAGAAATTGATATTTGGCAGACTGATAGGCTTGTTGATAGGTCATCATCATATCCAAATAATGAATCATAGGAGCATAGATGGTGGACACGTCTGCCTGAGACAGGCGGTCATTAAGTGAGACCAGTCGAGCCAATTCATGGACCTGGGGTATAGGTTGGCCCTCTTGGTGGAGCTTTTGCCACTCTTGGGGCGCGTAGCGCGTGAACATTTCCAATGACATGAGATACCTCCTGACGGGGATGCTTAGGCTTATTTTACCACAGAATCTAAGAAAGTTTAAGATTGCTTAAAACTTTCCCTAAAAATCCCACTTTTTCCTGGGATGCGCTACAATAGAACATGACGAATTGACTCGTAAAGGGGACCTTTTTGTGCCTAAAAAGATGCTAGAAAATCAACATAAAGAATTAAATATAAAAAGCCAAGTAGCGGCCAGCCCAGTAGGTATGGGGACCGCCCACGGTAAAGTCATCCTTATGGGGGAGCATGCCGTTGTCTACGATTACCCTGCTATTGCCCTGCCAGTGCCAGCTGTGGCCATCCGTGTCCGGGTAACACCCACCCAACACCAGGCAGACTATTTGTCCTGCCGCTACTACAAGGGGCCTTTGGCAGATGCACCACAAGAATTGCAAAATGTTCAGGCTGCTATCAGTTTGGCTCAGGAGCATTGCGCGCCTAAAAATCAGGCCTCGGCCATCCATATTCGTATTGATAGCGACATTCCTCAAGAAAGAGGCATGGGCTCTTCAGCCGCTGTGGCGGTTGCCATAGTGCGGGCTTTGGCCGATTACTATGGGGTCGATCTGACTCAGGAAGTGCTGCACTACATGGTCAACCAGGCTGAAGTCTTGGCTCACGGTGCGCCAAGTGGCCTGGATACCTTGATGACCTCGACCACACAGCCCGCCCTCTATCGTAAGGGCCTAACGCCACAAGCCTTCCAAATGAACTTGGGAGGCTATCTGGTGATTGCCGATAGCGGCCAGGCAGGCCAAACCAAGCTTGCTGTCGCTCAAGTAGCTCAGCTAGCGCAAGACAGACCTGACCAGGTCATGAAGACCATGGCAGCCATTGGGGAATGCACCATTCAAGCCCAACAGGCCATCCGGCAAGGAGATTTGGTGGCCTTGGGTCGTCTAATGACTTACAACCACTATTATCTCAATCAACTCAAGGTTTCGACCCCTGAGCTAGATAATATTGTCAAATCAGCCTGGTTAGCTGGCGCTTTAGGTGCTAAGTTAACGGGTGGGGGATTGGGTGGCTGTGTCATTGCCCTAGCCAGCCAGGCCCAGCAGGCCGAGGCCATCAGCCAGGCCATGCGTCAGGCAGGTGCTGGCCGTACTTGGACCATGGCCATTTAAAAGGAGGAGGAGCCCTATGATTCAGCCAAATCCACCAAAAGGGAGCGCGACCTATCGCGCTCATACCAATATCGCCCTGATTAAGTATTGGGGCAAACGCGACCAAGCCCTCTTCCTGCCGGTGACAAGTTCCCTGTCACTGACCTTAGATGCTTTCTACACCGATACTCAAGTGACTTTTGATGCCCAGCTAGCCCATGACCGTTTTATTCTCGATGGCCAGGAGCAAGAGGCTAGCCAAGTAGCCAAAGTCTCAGCCTTCCTAGACCGTTTTCGGGCGCTTGCCCAGACCGATTGCCGGGCTATGGTGACCAGCACCAATCATGTTCCGACGGCAGCTGGCTTGGCTTCATCGGCCTCTGCCTACGCAGCCTTGGCCTGTGCGACCAATGCCGCCTTAGGTTTGGACTTATCTCAACGTCAACTATCCATTTTAGCCCGTCAGGGTTCAGGTTCTGCTAGCCGTAGTCTCTTTGGTGGCTTCGTTATTTGGCATGCGGGTCAGGGAGAGGACAGCGACTCTTCTTATGCTGAACCTTTTGAGGCAGCTGACTGGGATTTGGCCATGCTAGTCGTTATGGTCAACAAAGGAACCAAGAAGATTTCTAGCCGCCAAGGCATGGCCCTGACCATGGAGACATCGCCTTTTTATGCCTTGTGGCCTGATGAAGTTGCCAAGGATTTGGCTGCTATTCAACCTGCTATTCTAGCCCATGACCTAGACCGTGTCGGCCAAATAGCTGAACACAATGCCATGAAGATGCATGCGACCATGATTGCGGCCAACCCAAGCTTTAGCTATTGGGAGGCGGATTCGCTCAAGGCCATGGACTTGGTGCGACAACTACGGCAAGAAGGCTTCACCGCCTATTTCACCATGGACGCTGGACCTAATGTCAAGGTTCTCTGTCCAGCAAGTCAAGCAGAGGCTATTCGCGATCGCTTTATGACCGAATTTGATTCCAAGCAATTGGCGGTGGCCTATCCTGGCCCCGCACCTTATCCTATTAATGACTAAGAAGGAGGCAGCCCATGGAAGCAATTGATCAGCTTTTAGAGCTTTTTGATTTGGCACCTGAACTGAATTTTGGGACTAATCAGGGCTGGGCACCCGGCAAACTCTTCTTGGCAGGCGAGTATGCTGTCTTGGCCCCAGACCAACCGGCCCTGCTCTTCGCAGTTAGCCAGTATTTGCATTGCCAAGTGGGCATCAGCCCCTGGCCAGGACGAGGTCTGCTCCAGTCTAATCTGCCAGGCTTAGAAGACTGGCACTATGAGCGGGCAAATCTCTATGAGGCTGATTCGGCTCAGTGGCGCTATGTTCTAGCCGCTATGCAAATAGTGGAAGACTTAGTTGAGGAAGTGGGGCGCCCTTTACAAGATTATCGTCTAAGTATCGACAGTCAGCTGCTAGCAGACAATGGTCGTAAATACGGCTTTGGCTCTAGTGGTGCAGTGACGGTGGCAGTTATCCAAGCTTTGTTAGCTTTCTATGGCTTGGTGGCTAAGTCGCCACTCATGCACTATAAGCTGGCTGCTATGGCTATGATGCGCCTAGGTTCTAAGGGGAGTCTGGCTGATTTAGCGGTCAATGCCTATGGTGGCTGGCTCTACTATGTGGCCCCAGACCGGGTTTGGCTACAAGAAGCCCTAGCAAACCATTCTATCTTATCCCTACTGAGTCAAGACTGGCCTAGTCTGGTCATCCAACCTATGTATGCGCCAGCGGATTTAGAGGTCTTAGTAGGTTGGACTGGCGTGCCAGCTTCTACCGACAACTTAATTGGCCAGTGGCAGGACCGGTCTGGTGCAGCCTATCAGGCCTTTCTAAGCTCGGCCAAGGAGACAGTCCAGGCCATCAAGGCAGCTTTTGAGACTGGCGACAACTTAGTCATTCAATCGCGTCTGGCTGACTATCGACATTTACTACTACAAATTGAAAAAAACAATACCCTCTCTATTGAGACACCGGCCTTACGAGAGCTAGTGACTATTGCTCAAGCCTATCAATTCGAGGCCAAATCCTCGGGGGCTGGAGGGGGAGACTGCGGGATTGCGGTCGGCCAAGGCCAAGGACTCAAGAAAGAGTTGGCGGCAGCTTGGCAGGCAGCTGGCATCACCTTAGTCGAACTAGAGATAGGGGCGCCTCAAAGGCCCTCTGAGGAGGCAGGAAATTAATGCAAGAAGAAAACTTAATGGCCCATCGTAAGGCCGACCATCTTCACTTAGCCTTGGCCCAACAGGCTGGGGTTCAAACTGCTAGTTGCTTCGATCAACTACGCTTTGTCCACCATCCCTTGGCGCTCCTATCTCAAGATGAGATTGACCTGACTACTCAGTGGGCTGGCCACACTCATGCCTTTCCTTTTTACATCAATGCCATGACGGGGGGGTCCAAGTTAACCGGCCAATACAATGAGCAACTCGCTATCGTGGCGCGGGAGACGGGGCTAGCGCTAGCGGCTGGTTCGGCTAGTGCCATGGTCAAGGATCCGACAGTGGCGGCTAGCTATCAAGTGATGCGCCAGGTCAATCCAGATGGCTTTATCCTAGCTAATCTGGGGGCCCATCACAGCCTAGAGTCGGCTCAGCGAGTCTTGGAGGCCATGGGTGCCAATGCCTTGCAAATCCACCTCAACCGGCCCCAAGAAGTGGTCATGCCTGAGGGGGACCGCGACTTCAGTCAATGGTTAAAGCAAATTGAGCGCTTAGTTAATGGCTTGGATTGCCCGGTCATCATTAAGGAAGTAGGATTCGGTATGAGTCAACAAACCTTAAGATGCTTGGCTGAAGTAGGCGTCAAGACAGTGGACGTCAGTGGTCGGGGTGGCACTAATTTCATCCAGATTGAAGATCAACGGCATGAGACGCCTCAATTCCAAGCCCTCTACCAATATGGCCAGACGACGGCAGAGTCGCTCCTGGAAGCACGAGTAGCACCTGTCGAGTTGGAGATTTTGGCTAGTGGCGGTATTCATCAGCCTGTTGATATTATCAAATCCCTCGCCATGGGAGCTAGAGCCGTAGGGCTAGCCGGTTACTTCCTGCACTATCTGGAAAATAAGGGGCTTGAAGCGACCATTGAAGGGGTCAGAGCTTGGCAGGAGCAATTACGCCAACTCTATCTGCTTCTAGGTGCGCGTGACTGGCAAGAACTTCAGACTACTGACCTGATTCTGACAGGAGACTTGCGTAACTGGGCCCAAGACCGGGGCTTGCCTTTCCAAGACTTAGCGCGCAGACATCATTAATATTCAAGAGGCTGATTAATCAGCCTCTTTTTTGTGCCCAAAGTCTGTATAGACAGAGAAATTTAAGAAATTATGGGGATGGCTAGACAACAAGCTTTACCGCCATAAGGAACGTAATTAAAAGACAAATATCGCAAGAAAGCTAAATGATTCAGCAAGAATTTATAATTCTTTTTGTAAGGGGATACAATATAATAGAGGGGTAAGAAACTATTATATTTTATAAGGAGGATTATCATGCGAAATTCGATTCAGAACTTGTTTGATAAGAAGTGTCGTTTTTCCATTCGTAAGCTCAGTGTTGGGACTTGCTCCGTCATTATTGGGGCCTTTCTCTTAGGCCAAAGTCCAAGCGTATCGGCCCAAGAAGCTGTCTCCGACACCCCAGCCACCAGTGAGGTAGAGCCTGTTCCGGCGGGAGCCATTGATGTGGTTGAGCCAGCTGCAAGTGCGGAAGCTACCCCTACAGCAACAGATACGCCAGCAGCGGCCGAAAGCTCAGCAGAAGCAAGCAACACAGCTGAGGCGCCAGCGACAGAGACTCCAAGTCCTGCTGCCACTGAGGAGGCCAACCCTAATCCGAGTCCTGCGGCGACTGAAGACAAAGCAGTAGCACCAGACTGGACTGCGACCGGCAGCCGTAAGGGGACCGTCGAAGTCGTGGAAGAAGGAGGCGTACGCTACAATAAACTGGCTTCTACTGTTCAGAATGATAACGGGCAGAACCCTGCCCTCTTTGAGAAAAAGGGACTGGAAGTGGACCAGGATGGCAATGCCAGTGTCAACTTGACCTTTAAGGACCTATCAACAGAAAAACAATCCCGCTTTGGGGTTTTCCTCAAGTATAAGGACCCTGCCAACCATATTTTCGTTGGTTACGACCGCGATGGTTGGTTCTGGGAATATAAATCGCCTAAGGCTAGCACCTGGTATCAAAAAGGTCGGGTCGCAGCCCCTAAAGCAGGAGAGGTCAACAATCTATCCATCACTTACAAGAAGGATGGCCAGCTCAATGCCACTAACAATGGTAAGAGCCTCTTCGACACCTTACTAGTACCTGAAGAAGTTAAGACAGCCTTAGAAGGGCAAAATAAAATTTACCTCAAGGCGGCAACTTGGGGCAATGAACGGACTAGTGTGGCTGTGCAGGCAGACGACCAGTCTAACCTCAAGCCAAGTCAGCCAGATAACGGAGAAGTGGATCCAGGCCTGTCAGCTAACGACCAAGATGTTGTCTACGACCACATTCGTTCGGACGTCTTAGATGCTGAAATTGATACCCTCTTCCCACGCATCAAGCACTATCAATTCGGCGGCCATACCATGACCGGGCAAGTGCAAAAATTAGACAAGCTCAGCATTAACGGGACTGATGTTAAGCCTCAAGTGACTTACCGCAAGGTGGACCAAGCGACTGCCGAGTACACGCTGACGGTTAAGGATCCTCAAGCCTTTATTGATGCGGTTATTACTGTTCAACTCAAGGTAGTGGGCAATGAACTGCACTTTGATGTGACCAAGGTGGAAAACAAGAACTTGGTGACCATGGGCAAAGAAATCGATAACCCTCGTAAATTGATTTCGACGATTGAATTCCCAGGTAACACCCTGGTTTCTGTCGGCTCTAATCAAACTGGGGCCAAGTTCGATGGTTCTTGGATGTCCAATAATACCCACCGGGCAGGTGATAGCCATGTGGACTTAGTGCCAGGTAAGATGGATGACTTCGCCTATGGCTTCATGTATGGCTTTGTTTCCTCTGACAAAGTCGCTGCCGGGGTTTGGAGCAACTCACAATTTAGCTACGGTGGTGGTTCTGAAGACTTTACGCGTCTGACTGCCTTCAAGCAACGCGTAGCCGGCGTTAACTATATCGGGATTCAAAGCTCGCCTTACTACTACCAACGGGCGTATGGTAAGTTGGTTTATCCTGAATATACCCTCGAATTGCCAAGTAGCAAGGTAGTCTTTGCCCAAGACCTTAATAAGGACAAACAAGTAGACTGGCAGGATGGGGCCATCGCCTTCCGCAATATCATGAACAACCCTAAAGGGGCCGAAAATGTGCCGGATCTGGTAGCTTACCGGATTGCCATGAACTTCGGCTCTCATGCGCAAAACCCATTCCTCATGACCCTAGACGGGATTAAGAAGGTCAATCTGCATACGGATGGCCTAGGCCAATCTGTCTTGCTTAAGGGTTACGGCAGTGAAGGGCACGACTCTGGCCACCTCAACTATGCCGATATTGGACGTCGTATTGGGGGCGTTAAAGACTTCAAGACCCTGATCGAAAAATCCAAGCAATACGGGGCTAAACTGGGGATTCACGTCAATGCTTCCGAAACCTATCCAGAATCTAAATACTTTAGCGAAGCAATCCTGCGCAAACGAGAAGACGGGACTTATAGCTATGGTTGGAACTGGCTAGACCAAGGGATTAACATTGATGCGGCTTACGACTTAGCTCATAACCGTCTCAAACGGTGGAAAGACCTTAAGGAGACCTTGGGTGAGGGCCTCGACTTTATTTACCTAGACGTATGGGGCAACGGCCAGTCCGGGGACAACGGCGCTTGGGCTACCCACGTGATTGCTAAGGAAATTAATAGCCAAGGTTGGCGCTTCACCATTGAGTGGGGCCATGGTGGGGAATATGATTCCACCTTCCAACACTGGGCAGCTGACCTAACCTATGGTGGTTATACCAACAAGGGGATTAACTCCAATATTGCTCGTTTCATCCGCAACCACCAAAAAGATGCCTGGGTAGGGGATTATCCACGGTATGGCGGGGCAGCCAACTATCCACTCCTGGGTGGTTACGACATGAAGGACTTCGAGGGTTGGCAAGGCCGCAGTGACTATGAAGGTTATATTACCAACCTCTTCGAACACGATGTCATGACCAAATTCTTCCAACACTACAAGGTAACCAAGTGGGTCAACGGCCACCCTGTCCAAATGACCGATAATGGCCAAACCTATAACTGGACTCCAGAAATGGAAGTGCATTTGGCTAATGAAGCCGGCGACCAAATTGTCATCAAGCGTCTATCTAACGATCCGAATGATGCCGGCTACCGTCAACGTACGGTCACCCTCAACGGTCGTGTGATTGAAAATGCTGGTGCCTACCTGACCCCATGGAACTGGGATGCTAACGGTAAGGCCTTGACCGGTGACAAAGAGAAGATGTACTTCTTCTCCAAGACAGCTGGGCAAACCACCTGGACCCTGCCAGAAGCTTGGCGCGGTGATAAGGTCTATCTCTACAAGTTGACTGACCAAGGTAAACAGGAGCAAGTAGAACTAGCTGTCGATAGCCAAGGTAGCATTACCATTGATGCGCTCGCTAATCAACCTTATGTTCTCTACAAAGTAGCCCAAGGCAAACGGACCATGACCTGGAGCGAAGGCCTCCACCTCTATGACCAAGGTTTCAACAGTGGCACCCTAGATCACTGGACCAAGACAGGGGATAGTCAACACGCACAAATCGTCAAGTCCCAAGGGGCTAATGAAATGCTGCGTATTGAAGGTAACAAGGAACGGGTGACCCTGACCCAGAAATTAACCGACTTGAAGCCTAACACCCGTTATGCCGTCTATGTTGGGGTAGATAACCGTAGTAATGCTAAGGCCGACATCACCATTAAGTCTGGCGACCAAACCATCAGCAACTACACCCATAAATCCATTGCCAAGAACTATGTTCAAGCGCACGCCCACAACACCTTGCCTAAGAACGCAACGGTTGGCAATACCAGCTACTTCCAAAACATGTATGTCTTCTTCACGACCGGCTCCGATGTCAGCAACGTCACCCTGACCCTCGGCCGTGATGCTGATCAGGAGGCTACTTACTTCGATGAGATTCGGGTCTTCGAGAACCAGTCCAAGATGTATAGTGGTAAGCATGATACGACGCCAGGTACCTTCAAGCAAGACTTCGAAGAAGTGCCACAAGGGATTTTCCCATTCGTTATCGGTAACGTGGAAGGGGTCCAAGATAACCGGACTCACTTGTCAGAACGCCACGCCCCATATACCCAACGAGGCTGGAATGATAAGAAGATTAACGATGTCATTGAGGGCAACTGGTCGCTCAAGACTAATGGTTTGACTGGGCGTGATAAATTAGTCTATCAAACCATCCCGCAAAACTTCCGCTTCGAAGCAGGTAAGACCTATCGTGTCACCTTCGATTATGAAGCAGGCTCTCACGATGCCTATGCCTTTGTCGAAGGGGATGGCGAGTACACCCGTCGCAGCAAGCTCAAGATGCATAGCTTACGCAATACCTGGGAGGGCTCCGACAAGCCAGGTAAGGCTAGCTTCATCGTACAAGCCTCTGATTCCGGCAATACCTGGGTAGGGATTTACTCAACTAGCCGGGGTTCCGACAATAAAGGTGAGACTGGTAGTGCTGTAGACTTCCGCGGCTATAAGGACTTCATGATGGATAATCTCCAAATTGAAGAAGTGACCGTTACAGGTAAATTACTGGTAGACGAAGCCTACAAGGAAAATGTGCCAGTGGTAGACGGCAACTATACACCAGATAGCCTTGAAGCCTATAAGAATGCCCTGCTGGCCTTGACAGAAGCGGATGACAACATTAGCGTTGAAGATGCCAACAAGCTGATTGAAGCTGTTCAAACAGCCAAAGAAGCCCTACAAGCTAGACGTTCTGCTGCTAACTGGGATGATATCGAATCTGTCGACGCCCCTTATCATGAAGGGGAAGATTTCTGGTATGCCTTCGATGGGGATAATAGCAGCTTATGGCATACGCCATGGGATCGTCGGGCCATCGGCGAACCAGCTACTGTGACCTTTAATAAAGTATTGGAAATCACACGCTTCGAATATGTGCCACGCCAAGACGCTGCTAATGGGCGCCTCAAGAAAGGGAACCTAGTCTTAGTGGATGAAGAAGGTAAGGAACATCGCTTTGAATTCGACGGATGGGCCAACGACGCTAAGACCAAAGTAATTCCATTCGATAAGCCAATTAAGGTCAAGAAAGCAACCATTACTGGGACAGAGTCCTACGGAGATGGCGGCGCCTTCCAATCAGCGGCTGAATTACGCTTTGTCCTGCCAGAAATTGCTGATACGCCGCTGGATCAATCCGCTTATCAAGCGCAATTAGAGCGGGTCAAAGCCATTGATAGCCAGGAAGCCCGTCAGGCACTCAAGGCGGTAGATGTCTATTACCAAGGTCTCAGCCGTGACAACTTATTAACCAAGTTGGCCCTGGATCGTATGACGGATTACCTCAAGCAAATCAAGGCACCTGAGCCAAGTCAGCCAGACCAACCAAGTCAACCAAATCAACCAGGCACTAAGTTGCCACTCTATGAAACCCAAGGGGTTAAGGTGACCCTCAATGCGGACAAGACCGAAGCGACCTTCGAGGATAATGACGGCGATACGCGCGTTTCGGTTAAGATTCCAACCAAACACTTGGATCCAAGCATCGTGGCAGTATCTGTTGTGCCGCTCAAAGAGAAGTTGGCAGCCCTAGGAGAAGACGAGCACCAAGCCTATGAAATCAGCTTCCTCAACAAAGACGGCAAGGAAGTCCCTGTCAAAGGTGATGCTAAGGTTATCTTCCCAGTGGACAAGGCTGTGACCAAGGCTTACTACTTGACCAGCGACACCAAAGAAATCGTCAATGAAGTGCCATTTGAGATGATGAATGATGGACGCGTGGCCTTGACGGTTAACCACTTCTCGCTCTATGCGGTAAGTTTCGGTAAGCGTCAGGCAACGCCAAGTCAGCCATCCACTCCAAGTCAACCAGCCAATCCAAGTCAACAAGCTGGCGGACCATTGGTGGCCCAGGCTGCTCAATTAACTCCAAGTGAGGGCAAGGGACAATTGCCAGCTACTGGTGAAAGTGATCAAACATTACTCTTCAGCGCAGCTGCCCTATCCTTACTAGCTGGATTAGGCCTCGTCGCGACCAAACGTCCTGAAGATCAAGCCTAGTTTAGATAAGAGAGGTTGAGACTTTTGTCTCAGCCTCTTTTCTATTTAGGGCAAGGAGGCTAGCAATAAAATTCTGAAAAAATTGCTTGCCATGCTTAGTCCAGGATGCTATAATAATCGAGTAGTGATTTTGCGGTCATGGCGGAATGGCAGACGCGCTGTCTTGAGGGGGCAGTGGGGGTATCCCCGTGGAAGTTCGAGTCTTCTTGGCCGCATCACCGAGGAGGGGTAACCCTCCTTTTTTGTTATATATAGGGTTGGGGCAGACAGTCTAACTCTCATCGACATTTAATGACACCGGGACAGGGTTTTGGTACAATAGGCAATAACAAGATCAAGTAAAGGAGCAAAGCATGAAAACACAGGCATCGTTAGAGAAAATTATTGTGTTGGATTTTGGGAGTCAGTATAATCAGTTGATTACCCGCCGCATTCGGGAATTTGGGGTCTTCAGTGAATTATTACCCAATGATACCAGTGCAGCCGACATTCAAGCCGAAGGCAATGTCAAGGGGATCATCTTCTCAGGGGGGCCACACAGCGTCTATGCTGAGGGTGCCTTCACCATTGACCCAGCCATCTTCGAATTAGGGATTCCGATCTTAGGGATTTGCTATGGCATGCAGTTGACCACCCACCTTTTAGGCGGTAAAGTCGAATCTGCTAACAAGCGCGAATATGGTCGCTCCATGTTAGATGTTCACCAACGTGAAGCTGGTCTCTTCCAGGGCTTAGATAGCCATGAGAAGGTTTGGATGAGCCATGGTGACCTAATCGTGCAAGTGCCTGAAGGCTTCAGCGTGACGGCCTCTAACGATCATTGCCCAGTGGCGGCCTTCGAGAACCCAGCCCGTCAAATCTACGGCGTCCAGTTCCACCCAGAAGTGCGTCACTCTGAGCACGGGAATGATTTGCTCCGCAACTTCGCTTTCAATATCTGTGGGGCCAAGGGCGACTGGTCCATGGAAGACTTCATCGAAATTGAAGTAGCCAAAATTCGCCAACAAGTCGGCGACCGTAAGGTCCTGCTTGGCTTGTCCGGTGGGGTAGACTCCAGCGTCGTAGGGGTACTCTTACAGAAAGCCATCGGCGACCAATTAACCTGTATCTTCGTCGACCACGGCCTCTTGCGTAAAGGCGAGGGCGACCAAGTTATGGATAGCCTAGCTGGTAAATTCGGTCTTAACATCATCCGGGTTAACGCCAAGGACCGCTTCTTGTCCAAGTTAGCCGGCGTGAGCGACCCTGAACAAAAACGTAAAATCATCGGCAATGAATTCGTTTATGTCTTCGATGACGAAGCAGCTAAGCTGGAAGGGGTAGACTTCCTAGCCCAAGGGACCCTCTACACCGACATCATCGAATCCGGGACCAAGACAGCCGAGACTATCAAGTCTCACCACAACGTGGGCGGTCTGCCAGAAGACATGCAGTTCGAGTTGATTGAGCCCCTCAACACCCTCTTCAAGGACGAAGTACGTGCCTTGGGGACAGCGCTGGGGATGCCAGACAGCTTGGTATGGCGCCAACCATTCCCGGGCCCAGGTCTCGGTATTCGGGTTATCGGCGAAATCACCGAAGAAAAGCTCGAAATCGTCCGTGAATCAGACGCCATTCTGCGCGAAGAGATTGCCAACCATGGCCTAGACCGTGACGTATGGCAATACTTCACCGTACTCCCAGGCTTCAAATCTGTTGGGGTTATGGGGGATGGCCGGACCTACGACTATACCGTTGGGATTCGTGCCGTCACCTCTATCGACGGGATGACCAGCGACTTCGCCCGCCTACCGTGGGAAGTGTTGCAAGTGATCAGTGCTCGTATTGTTAACGAAGTAGCCCATGTTAACCGCGTGGTCTATGATATTACAAGTAAACCACCAGCAACGATTGAATGGGAATAAAAGTAAAGAGGATAGAAACCTTGTTGTGATAGGGTTTCTATCCTTTTTTTGCTTTGAATACGTTTTGAATACGTTAGCCCTAAAAATTAACATAATTTGCGAATCTTTCGGCCAATCTTTCCCGATGTTTTTCAGTTACATGGGCATAGATATTCATTGTTGTATGAATATCTTGGTGTGTGCTGCTTGGATTTTTGTACTTCGATCAATTTTTGAATGGTAAGAACACCTAGTTTGTGATACAATGTACGTAACAAGAGGCTAACTACAATTATCTATGAATAGTATTGGTCGATAAGAATATATAGGGTAAATATTTACTTTTCGATAAATGATTTGCGGAGGATTTAGAAATGATAAAAGAAATAATTGTTAATTTGCTTGTTGCGTTTATCACGTTTATTGGTGCAGCTATCTTTCATAATAGATTAAGAATGAAAATATATATGCAGTCTCTTTTTCGATGGAAAAAGGATATAAGATTGAGTTGTGCATACCTTTTTCAAATAAAGCAAAACAACAAATATCTTTTAATCAAAGGGTCTAAAATAAACCAGTATCAGCCGGTTGGTGGAGTTTATAAATACTATGAATCATTCAACGAAAGTAAGTCGATACTAGAGTTAAAGGACGAAGAGGAAGAAAACTTTTATGAAGAAAAAGATCTGAGATTAATTACAAAAGGGAGATATATCATAGGCTTTCTTGATTGGTTCGATTCAAAAAAGAATAGGGAGATTATAGTGGTAAGAGAATTAATTGAAGAATTGCAGCCTGCGGGAGTCTCAATCGAGCAACTAATTAAGAATGTCAAGATTGAGTATTTAAGAACAGTGAAAAAAGGCATTAGGTATTCTACGCATTTTAAAATAGATGAACTTCAAATATTTAATATCTATGCGGTAAAGATACCTACAGAGTTACTTGATAGGATTGTGAATAGTGAAAGGTGTTGTCTTGTTGAAGCAAAAGAAATAGAAAGACAATGCTGCACAAAAGATGGTCTTTCTGAAAAGATTTCTGAGACTTCAATATATATAATTTAGGGGGACACTATGGAGGATTTTGTTATTCAAGAGGAGATAAGAGAAATTATTGAGGAGATAGATGTCTCAGATTCTAATTACGAAAAGGCGACTAATAGGTATAATTCCATTGCAAATTATATAAAAGAATCTTCACTTAGTTCAAGTAGTCCAGATATATATTTGCAAGGCTCGTTTAAACTTGGGACAGCAATTAGGCCTTTGACGAAAGAGGGTTCATATGATATTGATATAGTTTGTAATCTCGCTAAATTGAGGAGAGGCAATCAATCTCAATGTTCTTTGAAGTGTAATTTAGGGGAAGTTGTAAAAGAATATGCTCAAACGCACTCAATGTCAAACGAACCTGAGGAAAGCAAAAGATGCTGGACATTAAAATATGTTGATGAAGATAATTTCCATATAGATATTTTACCATCAGCACCTTTGCATGAGAAAGAGGAAGAATATATAGCTATAACAGATACAACGAAAAGCAACTATAATGATATATCGTATAACTGGGAAACAAGTAATCCAAAGGGATACGCGCAGTGGTTTAGATATATTTCAGAGTATTCCAGTTATCGGGAGAAAATTGCCAAAGAATTCTATGCCTCTATTGAGAAGGTTCCTGAATATAGAGTAAAGACTCCGTTACAGAGGGTTGTTCAAATTTTAAAGAGGCATGCAGAAGTGTTATTTGAGGATGATGTAGAGCATAAACCAAGCTCTATCATTATTACTACCTTAGCTGCAAAACAGTATAAAGTTGCCCGTTATCTTAACCATGATTTATTAGGTGTTATGACTTACATCATAGAGCATTTAAAAGATGGAATTGATATCTGTGAGGGTAATCCTTGTGTTTATAATCCTGCAAATAATGCTGAAGTTCTTTCAGGTAAATGGGATAATGATAGTAGCTATTTCGAAGCATTTGAAAAATGGTTGATGCAACTTGAGTCGGACTTTAATATAAGAAATAAAGATTTGAAATATATGGACAAAATCCAATGTATTAAAAGAAGTTTGTTTAAGAATAATGGGAAGCATTATCCAATTGTCAATGTAGATTCTATTAGGCATCATCAAAAGTCAAAATGGCGAGAATGCTTAAGTAAAGATATCTCTATCAAGGCAAAGTATTTACGTAATGGATTTAGATGGAAAGAAATTAAAAGTGGCGCCGCATTAAATAAGCATGGAGAGTTAAGATTCGAGGTGCAAGCTGAAGGAGTAAAAGGTTACGAAATATGGTGGCAAGTTACCAATACCGGAAAAGAAGCCAAAATGGCGAATGCTTTAAGAGGTGATTTTTATAACTCAGAATTGGCTGAAGGAAGGAAAGTTAGGAAAGAAAATACTCTTTATATAGGTCGTCATTATGTCGAGGCATATCTCGTAAAGAACAATATATGTTATGGGAAGAGTTCACCGTTCGAGGTAAATATTGTTGATGGCTTCTTACTCGACACTATAAAAAAACAAATAGTTTTAGGTACTACGACGAAAAATTAAATATAAGTCTAAAATGAGCAGGTTCCTGCTTGCAAAACAAAGGGAAAAAAATTAATGATTCGCTATGTTCTAGAATTAGGATGATTACATATCTATGCCAGTGAATTGCGCCATTTTTTAATTATTTACTTGAATTTTATTGGAAATAAACAGATGACTTTAATCTTAGAGGAAAACGTGCTATGTATAATGAGACAGTTACTTTAATTAGCCATAAAACTATCTTCGTTATATAAATATAAAAAAACCGAAACCATTGCAATGATTCCAGTGAATTAGTGGATTGCAGTGGTTTCGAAGTTCGAGAAATTAATGTTCGGTATCGCGAGGAGGCAATGGATCGTTGCCATAGCTATCTTTAGATTGAATACGTCCGTTGGCTTTTTGGATAATTAACTCTGAATGTTGATTTTGAGCAACTGTCTTCCCAAACGCAATCGCATCTGATTTATTATCAAAAATCTTAGTCGGTTTAGTATTTCCTTCGCCTTGGACTTTCCACTGCCCATTAGAAGGAGATACCCATTGATTTTTTCGCATAATTTTCACCTCACTTTCTGAATGCTTTGACTCATCGAAGTTGAAGCAAAGATGATGAGTACAAATTAAGTATATAGAACAATTAGTTGAAAAGCAATCTTTCCACTCTTACTAAACACAATATATAGTATTTAGTATAATGTTCGGTTACCGTATATTGTGTTTTCAGACGAGGTGATGACAAAGTTAATCTACTAAGGGGTGTTTATTAGGAAACCTACTATCAAGAACATAAGCTCGCTATTAGAAAAGCATATATACTAGAATACGATATGATATACTATGTCTTGGTAATTGTTTCATAAGAGATTTTATCTCTTATGTTTAGTCTGCCTCTCATGAATGTTAGTATCATCATGATAATTTTCATTTTTTAGATTGGAAGCAGTCGATATAGGACACAATTTTCGTCTATGGGCACGGCATGCTATAATAGAAATGGAATCCACGCAAAGGAAGTGACCCAATGAAAAAACTACTACTCGCCATATTCACCCTCGTGCTCATGGTGCCTAGTCTTGCCAGAGCGGAGTCTGGGCCTCAAACAGCTGATGAATACAAGGACTACTTTAGGCAAGTAGAGGGCTTAATTACCGACGATGTGGAGAAGTCTTATAATCAATACATGGACTTTATCAAGGCCACGGAGCGCATTCCGGCTAAAAAAGAAACCTGGTCATCTCAGGTTGACTATTTGTTATATCGAACAGGAGATAATGAGGATAATAAGGCTGCCTTTTTTGGTAGCACCACGGGGCAAACACTTGGTTATGCTTTTGATCAACTTCCTGCCGAGGCTATTAAAGGCTATTTAGCAGCTTTAGCTATTGAGCCAACAAGTGAGTTAGAGTCGATGCTGACAAGTCCTGACAAATTCCAGGGGCGCGTCCTAATCCTTAAGAATGACAAGGCAATCGTCCAAGTATTTGCCTTCGAAGGGTAGTTTGGTATCCGGATTTATCGTGATTTAGCCTTTTTTGTAAAGGTGAGTCGGCCAGCTGACCAAGAACAAGCAGATCAAGTCTTGGATTTGCTAGTTGACTTATATACTGACCATTTTACTAAGGTAGAGAGCTTGATTAACGATGATGCGGAAGCTTCTTATAAGAACTATATGGACTTAATTAAGAACACAAATCTCCAAGATGCCAAAGAGACTACCTTAGAAGATGGCAGGTCTGTCAAGTACTATAAGATTAGCGAAGATCAGGAAGGTATTATTGCGAGTACGGATGGCAAGACGCTGGGCTATAGCCTGACCTTGGGAACTAAGGAAGCTTTACTTGCCTATCTAAAAGTGCTCAAGCTTGAAGAGACGAGCGAGCTTAAGAAACTGTTGGCTGATCCTCAAGTAGGAAAAGACAGTTTTGTTCTCATCCAGAATGATAAGGTCGGCGTGGCAATCAGAACTTTCGGCGACAAGGAGAGCAAGAATCTCCGCTTCAATATTCTGATCATGAGAGATTTAGAATTCTATCAGAAAGCTGTCAAAGACTATAAGGAGAAGGCTAAAAATTAGCCCTAAGTAAAGAGACATATAATAACAAAAAATCCCAATCCATTATGGATTGGGATTTTTCTATCTACTTATTCCCCCGCACCATCAACGCCGCCGCCACCATCGGCTGGTGGGGCTGGGTCAGGTGTTGGGTCTGGTTGGGGTTCGACCACTGGGTCCGCAGGTGTTGGGGTGACTGGGTCTGGGCTTGGCGCCGGGGTAACCGGTGTGGCTGGCGCTGTGTAGTCGTCATTTTGACGAGTGTTTGGACTGGTTGGAGAATCTTGGTCATCGTTGTCTTGGGTTCCTGGCCGGGACTCGGAGGATTGGCTGGATGATGAAGATTCGGATGAGGATGAACTAGAGGAAGACGAAGAGCTAGAGGAGGAACTTTCAGATTTGGATTCAGCTGATTCCTTAGAGTTGTCGCTAGAGGAGGAGTCCTTGGACGACTCGCGGCTAGACTCATTAGGGGCCGAGATATGGTCGGGGCGACGACCTACCCAGGAATCGAGACGGGTCAGAAGATCTAAGCCACTGAAGTTGGCTAGGACATCTACTGTCCCGATAGCTAGTAGAATAAGAATAATATGGGCGATGAGTTTTGCCTTTTTCATGTTGTTACTCCTTGTGTGCAAGTATACTATCATCATTATAGCAATTTTGCATAAAAAGGCAACTAGCACGCATCAAAATAGGGAGAGATTATGAAAAAACCTACAAGTAGTTTTAAATCGGACAACAGCTCGGTCTAGAGACTGATTTTTAGCCTTAGAGCAAAGTTTTTCTTGCCTAGGAAGCCTAAACTTTCTATACTAGAAGTAGAGAAAGTTAGGATGCAAGGAGGGAGTAAGATGTTGAACTTCTTACTAGTGACTATAAATATTATCTTAACGGGTGTAGCGGGCTATCTTTTGTTGCGTCGCAAATCACGTTTCACGCCTGAATGGCAGAAGGCAGTCTGGTATTTTCTTTTAATCCTCGCTCTTTATGCCGTCCAAGAAGTCTGGGGTTACTGGCAGCATGAGGTAGGAATAGGTGTGCAAGTCCTTAATCTGGTCTATAGCATCCTGATTTTCCTGGCTGCTTACATGGGGAGCGAGACCGTCATGTTGGCGGTGCGCGGTGATGATACTTATTTGGACAGCCTATTAGGCCTTCTAGCTCATATTAAGGGCTTTGGTCGTAGCATGGTAGCGGGCGTTAAAGACAAACTTGAAGACAAAGGGACCGGGCGATAGCCGGGTCTCTTTTTGCGTCTGGACACGCTTGAAAGGCGTGAGTGAAACTTCGCGACAAATCGGATTAAAGTCTATACAATTGTCTATGTATATATACAAATTTCGAATATTGAATGGTGGAAAGAGATTTTCAATATTGTTAAGTATGTGAGCCTGACTAGAGCGGTGGTTCAAAAATATGATAATCTTTATTTTACAAGGGATATAGGTAGTTGATATGACTGATAACTTTGTTCTAATTTATTTCGAAAAAACATCCAAAACTTTAGTGTAATCGTCGATTATCAAAAAAGTGCATAATTCTACAAAAAATGAGTTTATACTCTTTTCAAGCGACTTAAGACATGCTATAATGCCTTTGCAACCTGATAAAACTCCTCAACAAGGAAGTCGAGTATGGGGGTACTGATTCCTTGTCGAATATATAGTTTCATAGGATTTCCTTCTAAGTAAGAGGGATGACGAAGAGGCTTGCTCAAGTGCCTCAAGTCAAGGATTCGATGGCTGAATGGATTTTCACCCATCCATGGTCAGGTAGCTGCTATTTATGGATAGGGCTACTAAGACGCTTAAGGCGTTTTTTCAACGGATCGTCATATATACAAGGAGATGCTAGATTTTTGTCATCAGTATCAGGTGCGCGTGCAGAGCGAGGGCTCTGCACTTGAGGAGGCTTGGCTCGAGAGATTAGGGACTCTTGGGTTGGGGTAGGCTTATTTTACAAGTGAGGGATAATAAGCTGCTGGACAAAATTAAGCATTGACATGAACCGCACCTGCTTGCCACGATGCAAGAGGTGCGGTTTTTGCTTAGAGATAATGTTGGGGCAAGCTGTTTAATGTCTTTTATCGATAGGAGCTGTGCTATAATAGAACTATGAACTAGAGAGGAGTTTGAAGTATGAAAGTTTATCACGGTCGCACAGACATTGAGCGTTTTGAGCATTTGGTGGAGACGCCTAGTCAGACAGTCACCCACCTGGTACTACCTGCCGGTCAAGCCATTGGCCAGCACCACGTCCCTTATACGGTGGTCGTCGTCCCGGTCAAAGGACGAATCCTTTTCTCTGATGAGAAGGAAACAGCCGAAATCTATCCCGGCGTCATCATTCGCATGGCTCCTCACGAAGTACACTCCCTGGAAGCCGTCGAAGATAGCGAACTCATGGTTATCAAATCCCACCTAGCGCCAGAAGCTTAGATGGTATAGCCCCTGTCCTGAGGACAGGGGCTTTTTGGTGTGGTGAAAAGCTAAAAGCGAGGCGGGGGGCGAGAGCTAGTGGTCCACTTTGAAGAGTGGACCACTAGCTAGGTTGGAAATGGGGAAAAGGGGCAGAAACGAGGCGAAAGTCGCGAGCCAGTGGACCACTAGCTAGGGTAGGAGCCTGGCAAAATGGCCCAAATAAGGAGGGAGTCATGAGCCAGTCCATTGATAGGAGGAACGATGGACTAGCTGCGAGCTTTTTCTATCAAAAAGGGCGTTTAGGGGTGTTTTTTGTGAGGCCAGTCCATTGATAGGTAGAACAATGGACTGGCGGAGCCTTCTTTGGCTGGAAGAAAGTTTGTTAGCGTTAACAAAATGACCTAGATAGGAGCAAAGAAGGGTGGAGCATGCTATAATAAAATAATGAAAGCGCATTATATTGCAGGAGGGATATCCGAACTATGAAAGATATGCAATCAAGTCAAGTCCAACGCCAAGAGCGTTATGGCATTAAGAAACTCAGTGTGGGAGTGGCTTCTGTCCTAGTAGCGACTACCCTATACTTCCTACCGGGCAGTGCCCAGGTCTTAGCTGCTAGCCAGGCTCAAGAAGAGGCACCTAGCAGCCAGTTAGCGCCAGCCCCAAGCTCTGACGGAGGAGACCAAGCGACACCAGCGCCAGCGGGTCAAGCAGACGCCGTGCAGGCTGATAGCGCCCAGCCAGCTGACCAAGCTACTTCAGCCGGCCAAGCTGATGGCAATAAACCAGTTGCTGCCAGCCAAGCGGCGGACGGCGTCCAACCAAGTGAGGCTGCTAAACCAGCGGGCAGTGCCAGCCCAGCAGACAGCACCAAGCCAAACGACAGCGCCACCCCAACTGACAGCACCAAGCCAAACGACAGCGCCACCCAAACTGACAGCGCCAAACCAGCCACCCCTGAGTCAGGCGCTAGCCCTACTGCTACTCCAGCAGCGGCGCCGCAGGTGGCGCCAACCAACCAAGCGCCGGAGATTCCGGCGGGGCATTTCCGTATGCATTTTGCTAAGTTGCCAAGCGATAACATTAGTGAAATCGGGGCCTGGGTATGGGGAAGCGGTGTCCAAGCGCCGTCCAACAATTGGCCGACTGGGGCTATGCGCTTCTCGGAAGACAAGAAGACGGCTTATGGTTACTACTTGGATGTGCCGGTGACACCTCAGGCGACCGCCATCAACTACTTGCTCAATAACGTCAACGATGGCAGCAAGAAGTTTACCGAGGACTTAAGCCTGGCCATCACCAACCCGCAAATGAAACAAGCCTGGTTGGATGAGAATTACCAAGCTAGCGTGGAAGAGCCAATTCCAGCCAAGAAGAATCGCCTGCGCGTCCACTATCACCGGGCTGACGGCCAGTATGACAACTGGGGTCTCTGGGTCTGGGGTAAGGATGTGGAGCACCCATCTAGCGACTGGCCTAAGGGTGCCCTAGAATTCAATCAGAGCGGGCCTTTTGGTCGCTACTTAGATTTACCTATTACAGAACTTGGAAAGGACATTCATTTCTTACTGGTGAACAAAGCAACTTCAAAACAAAGCAAAGATATGAGCTTCAGCGACCGCGCCAACCATGAGCAAGTTTACCTGCATGATGAGGAAGACACGGTCTACACGACGCCATTTAAGACCTTATCTGAACGTATTACCCGCGCCGAAGTGACGGCGCCGCACCAAGTCTTAGCCAACTTTACGGCAGTGGATCAGTTGGACCTAGCCAAAGTCCAGCAAGACCTAGCCGTTACGACTAACACCGGCCAAGCAGTCAAAGTCACTAAGATTGAAGTCGACGCAGCTAACAAGCGCCTGATTTTGACTACAGAAGAGGATGTCAGCCGGACGCCGCTTAAGCTGACCTACCACGACGAGACCGTCAACAGCCAGACCGGTTGGAAGCTAACGGACTCTCTCTATAATTATCAGGGCGAGTTAGGCTCTACTCTACAGGCAGACGGTTCCGCCCTTATGCGCCTCTGGGCGCCAAGCGCGGACGCTGTGACCGCTGTTCTCTATGACAAGGATAATCCGGACCAAGTGGTAGCGCGTGTGCCTTTATCTAAGGACGTTAGCACGGGCCTGTGGACGGTGACCTTGGATGGCCAAAACACGCCAGCCAAGAATCTGGACGGCTACTTCTACCACTATCAAGTGAATCGTGGCGGTCAGTCGGTTCTGGTCTTAGACCCTTATGCTAAGTCCCTAGCAAAATGGGACCAAGCCACTGCCAAGGAAAAAGTAGCCAAGGCTGCTATCGTGGATCCAAATAAGATTGGACCAAAATTATCCTATGCCAATATTCCTGGCTTCAAGAAACGTGAAGATGCGATCATCTATGAAGCCCATGTCCGTGACTTTACCTCTGATCCTAAGTTAGAAGGCCAGCTCAAGTCTCCATTTGGGACCTTCTCAGCCTTTGCTGAACGTCTCAGCTACCTCAAGCAATTGGGTGTGACCCATATCCAGCTCTTGCCAGTCATGAGTTACTACTTTGCTAATGAGAGTGCGCGTGCTCAGCGTGAGCTCCAACCAAGCACCCAAAACAATAACTACAACTGGGGTTATGACCCACAATCCTACTTCAGTCTCAGCGGTATGTATGCTAGCGACCCAAGCAAGCCACAAGCCCGCATTGAAGAATTCAAACAATTAATCAAGGCTATTCATGACCAAGGCATGGGCGTTATCATGGACGTGGTCTACAACCACACGGCTAAGACCCATATCTTTGAAGACATTGAGCCAGGTTACTACCACTTCATGAATGCGGATGGTAGCCCACGCGAGAGCTTCGGAGGTGGTCGTCTAGGGACTACCCATAAGATGGCGCGTCGGGTCCTGGTGGACTCTATTAAATACTGGACCGACACCTTCAAGGTGGACGGCTTCCGCTTCGACATGATGGGGGACCATGATGCTGAAGCCATTGCCCAAGCTTACCGGGCAGCCAGCGCCCTTAATCCTAAGGTCTTCATGCTTGGGGAAGGTTGGCGGACCTTTGTTGGGGATGAAGGGGATCCTGTTCAAGCAGCCGACCAAGACTGGATGCGGTCGACTGACGGTGTAGCGGTCTTCTCCGATGAGATCCGTAACGAGCTCAAGTCCGGCTACCCATCTGAAGGGCAGCCGCGCTTCTTGACGGGTGCGCCACGCAGTGTCTACCAAATCTTCAATAATATTATTGCCAACCCAAGTAACTTTATTGCAGATGCACCGGGTGATGTGATTCAATACATTGCTGCTCACGACAACTTAACTCTGCATGATATTATCGCCCAATCTATTAAGAAGGATCCTAAGACCCATGCGGCTGAGATTCATCAACGCATTCGTTTGGGTAACCTCATGATTCTGACCTCCCAAGGGACGCCATTTATCCATTCCGGTCAGGAAATGGGGCGGACCAAGCAATTGTTGGACCCTGCCTACAAGAATAAGGTGGATGACGACAAGGCGCCTTATAAGACCCATCTCTTAGTCGATGAGCAGGGCAAGCCATTCGACTATCCATACTTCGTTCACGATTCCTATGATTCTTCCGATATCATTAACCGCTTTGACTGGAGTAAGGTAGCGGGGGATGGCCAATATCCTCATAACCAAGCCACGCTAGCCTACACTCGCGGCTTGATTGCCTTACGTAAGTCTACTGATGCTTTCCGCAAAGGAACGGCTAAGGAAATCGCCGACCAAGTGACCATGATGACGTCGCCAGACATTGCGGATAGCGACAATGTCATTGCCTATCAGGCGGTGGACTCTAATGGTGACCGCTATGTGGTCGTAGTCAATGCAGATAATAAGGTTCGCAAGCTACGCTTCAACCCTGAGCGCTTCCCTGGTTTAGATAAGGCAGAAGCCCTGGTAGACGGGGCTCGTGCCGGGACCCAAGTCCTGACGGATCTGGTAGGGGTAGCCTATGATGCAGAATCTGTCACCTTGCAACCCTTAACGGCGACTATCTTGCGGATTAAGGCCAAGCCAGATCAAGCGCCTCAGTCTCAACCTGAGCAAGAAAACCAAGCGCCAGACCGAATTGATCCTCTGTCTGTGGCGCGTGCCGGTTTTGGTGGTTTTGGTGGCGATATCGCCCAAGCGCCAGCAGGCCAATTACCTGCAACCGGTGAGAGCCAAGCCCCACTCAGTCTCTGGGCAGCGGTCATGGCCGGTCTAGGTAGCCTCATGGTCGGCCTAGGCTTGAAGAAAGAACGCGAGGCACAATAGCATAAAGTCAACTTAAAAGGTAGGGGTCTATCCCCTGCCTTTCGCTTTGTTTGTGTGTTAGCTTAACAAGGGAACTTCCGCTAGCTAGAGTCGACTAGGTAATTTGTATAGTGATTGTTAGGCCTTAGCACAAGCAACTTAGTTAAGAGCGTGGTGGCGACACAAAAGTCGTCATCAGAATCTGATTATATAGAGGATTAATATCAGAGGAGACAAAAAATTTTAAAGCTAGCTTATAGCAGCTAGAAGAAGTTCTTATACTAATTGAAGGTGGCTGAATCGTTAATTTATCAAGCCTTTTAGTAGGAGTATAAGGGAGAGCAATTAGCGGATTTACTTTCAGTTTTAACATAATTGAGCAAAATGTATAGAAGAAACCGATTAACTTTTACAGGTCTATATACTTTTAATAGCGGCTATGTTACAATAGGTTGGACAAATTTGACGCCCTAAGGCGCCAGTGATATTGAGTGAGAGGATAAGGTGGCATAAGCATGATAGATATACATTCCCATGTGCTCTATGGCGTGGATGACGGGGCTCAGTCCTTGGATGAGGCGCGGGCACTTTTGCATCAAGCTTATGACCAAGGTATTAAGACCCTCATCGCGACACCTCACCAACGCAAAGGGCGCTTCGAGGCTAGTCGCTCCACGATTGACAAGCATTTCCAGGACCTTCAAACCATTGCCCGAGAAGTAGCGCCAGATCTGACTGTGCATTTAGGAACAGAAGTCTTCTATTCTAATAGTATGCTTGACCGGCTGGAGCAGGGGCAAATCTTGACTTTAGCCGGCAGTGATTATGTCTTGGTGGAATTCGATTATGGGCTCCCTTACCGGGAAATTGTACGTGCCATTCGAGCCATTCAAGGCTTGGCTTATGATGTGGTCATTGCTCACATTGAGCGTTATGACGCCTTCCACAAGCATCCGGAACGAGTCCAAGAAATGAGAAGACTAGGCTGTCTAATCCAAGTCAATGCTGCTAGTCTCTTGCCAATGGGGCTCTTTGACCGTTACAAGGTGCTCAAGAAGCGAGCACGCCAACTCTTAGATGCCGACTTAATCGACATCATTGCCAGTGATGCTCATCACGTAGAGAGCCGTCCTTATCATATGGCTGAAGCCTATGCCTTTGTAGCCAAAAAATATGGAGGCGACTATGCCCACCAACTCTTTGTCAGCAACCCTGAAAAAATAATAGGAAAAGGAAGTTCACACCCCCATGGAAACTAAACGTCAAGAATTTATAGAGATTAATATTATGCTCCTCTTGCGCAAGCTTTGGGCTGCTAAATTCATCATTTTTTTTGTTACGATTTTATTAGCTGTGACGACATTATTAGTAAACTTAGTAGTTATTCGACCAACCTTCGAGTCGACAACTCGAGTTTATGTTGTCAACCAAGCAGAGGATAAGGCAATCACCACTCAGGACTTGCAATTAGGGAACTTCTTGGTCAAGGACTATAAGGAAATCATCCTGTCAGATACGGTTATGGAAGAAGTGATTAACGCAGAGAACTTGAGCCTAACTCCTAGCCAACTCAAACGGTCAGTCAAGGTTGATTCACCTCGCGATACGCGGATTCTGTCCATCTCAGTTTCGGATCGTGACCCACAAAAGGCCAGCAACCTAGCTAACCGGGTTCGTGAAGTCGCTTCAGAAAAAATCAAGCGTGTAACCAAGGTTAACGATGTGACAACCTTAGAAGAAGCCAAGCCTACCACAATTAAGTCTTCACCTAAGATTCGTCGTAATACCTTGTTGGCAGCAGCCATTGGCTTCTTGCTCTCAGTTGCTTATGTCGTTGGTCGCGAAATTTTAGACGACCGCGTGCGTTATGCAGAAGACGTAGAGGATGGCTTAGGCATGGTCCTCTTGGGGGTAGTCCCTCAAGTCAACCTCAAGTAGAAAGGCGTGCATCCTATGGAACAAGTTGAACCAAAATTAAACAAAAAACTCATTTCCCCAGAAGCGGAAGAATACTATAATGCGATTCGGACCAACATTCTCTTCTCAGGTAAGGATATTAAGGTAATTGCCATTACCTCAACCAAGGATAATGAAGGTAAGTCTACCGTAGCCATGAACATTGCTTCTTCTCTGGCATCCTTGGGTAAACGTACCCTCTTGATTGATGCCGATACGCGTAACTCAGTCTTCGTAGGTCGCATGAAAATTCGCTCCAAGGTGGTGGGTCTGACTCACTATTTGGCAGGTGAAGCGACGATTAAGGAGATTGTCTTTGGCACTACAGAGCCAAATCTACACATGATTCTATCAGGCCCGGTTCCGCCTAACCCAACAGCCCTACTTCAAGGTGAAGCATTCAAGGAACTGATGGACATTTGTCGTCATCACTATGATTATGTGATTGTTGATACGCCACCATTGGGCTTGGTGACAGATGCCTCTATCGTAGCTCATCAGTGTGATGCTAGCATCTTGGTAGTTGAAGCTGGCGCTATTAAACGTCGTGCCGTGAAGAAGATTCAGGAACTCCTAGAGCATACGGGAGCTAAATTCTTAGGGGTCATCCTCAACAAGGTAGACCTTAAGGCCAGTCACTATGGTGCCTATGGTTCTTATGGGAGCTATGGCAATTATGGTAAGAAGGCAGAATAAGCTAGGATAGGTTGGCTATTGTGTTCGGTATTCAAGGGGGAGAGTGAATCCCTGTGATTTTATCTAAACAAAACCAAATAATCAGCGCTATCCGGGAAGGGATTCAGATTCTCAAAGAGAGGGTGAATCTCTTTCTTAGTGTATAAATAGGAGGATAAAATTATGGCTGCTGAACAACATGTATTTATTATCGGGTCAAAAGGAATCCCAGCAAAATATGGTGGGTTCGAGACTTTTGTGGAAAAATTGACTGAATATAGAAAGAGTAAAGAGCTTATATATCATGTGGCCTGTATGGATGAAAATTCTCGGAAATCAGAGATTGATGCAGAAGAATTTGAATATAACGGTGCCCATTGTTTTAATGTGATAGTCCCAAATGTTGGACCGGCTCGAGCTATCTATTATGATATCAAGGCCTTGGAGATGGCTATTAAAATAGCCAAAAATAAAGGCTATGAGCGACCTATTTTTTATGTCCTAGCATGCAGAATCGGGCCTTTTATTGGAAGGCTAAAAAAGAAAATTCATGCTCTCGGTGGTTTGCTCTATGTTAATCCTGATGGTCATGAATGGCTAAGAAAAAAATGGAGCTTGCCGGTCCGCAAATATTGGAAATTTTCGGAAAAACTGATGGTTAAACATGCGGATTTATTGGTATGTGACAGTCTGAATATCCAAGCCTATATTGAGAAAGACTATCAAGCTTTTCAACCAAAAACTACCTACATTGCTTATGGTACTGACTTGACGCCATCACAATTAAAGGCTCACGATCAACAGGTGAGAGACTGGTACCAAGCTAAAGGAATCAAAGAAAAGAACTACTACTTAGTAGTGGGGCGTTTTGTTCCGGAAAATAACTACGAAGCGATGTTGCGTGGTTTTATGCGGTCAAAGTCTGGAAAAGACTTTGTGTTAATTACTAATGTTGAAACTAATAAGTTTTATGAGCAACTAAAGGATCAAACTGGGTTTGATCGAGATCCACGCGTTAAATTTGTTGGTACTGTTTATGATCAGGAATTATTAAAATATATTCGAGAACAAGCCTTTGCCTATTTCCACGGTCATGAAGTAGGCGGTACAAATCCATCTCTATTAGAGGCGCTCGGTTCGACCCCTCTAAATTTATTGTTAGATGTTGGGTTTAACCGTGAAGTAGCTGAGGAAGGTGCTTTATACTGGTCAAAAGGCCACCTACAAGAGGTCATTCAAAAAGCAGAAGAATTGTCTCCAGAAGACATTAATCAATTGGCTGAGAAGGCCAAGCAACGAGTGACGACAAGTTTTACCTGGGATTATATTGTGGATTGTTATGAAAGCCTATTATTGAGAGGACAATAAGTATGAGTCAGTATCAGTTTCGTAAAGAAGATATTATTATTCTAGACGACCAGCAACTGCAACGGTATCAGGCAGAATTGCTTAAGATCGGTAAGGATGTGGTACAGGCTTTTGAGGATTACGGGATTGAGTATTCTTTAAGTGGAGGGAGTATTCTAGGCGCTATCCGACATCAGGGTTTCATCCCATGGGATGACGATATCGATCTGAATATCCCACGAGCAAGCTATGATAAGTTGCTTGACGTTTTTGATCAGGCCTTGGGAGACAAGTACTACTTACAAACTCCAACTATGCACCCTGAGTTAGGCTTGCTTGTAACGCAAATCCGGAAAAAACATACCGTAGCACGTCGAAAATATGATTGGGATTCAGAAGAGTGTGGAATTTCGATAGATCTCTATATCATAGAAAATACCTTTAATAACCCCATCTTACGTTTTATTCAAAAATACATGAGTTTGGCACTATCTTTTGCCTTATCATCTATCAGAGAAATTCAAATGCAGGAATTACCTAAGGAAATTTTCGAATTAGAAGGCCGGCCACTTAATTACTCGGGCCTCAAGCTATCCGTGGGGCGTTTCTTCAAGCTCATTCCGAATCGCTACTGGATAAAATGGGCGACTAAAGTTAATGCCTGGTGTCGAAATAACACGAGTGAGTATGTAGCCATCCCAACAGGACGCAAACATTTTACTGGGGAAATTTATCTGCGCGAAAACATGTGTGTATTTAAAGATCAAGCTTTTGAAGATACGAGTTTCAAGGTGCCGATTTGGGCAGAGACTTATCTGCGCCTATTTTATGGCGAAAATTATATGGAACTACCCCCAGTTAATCAGAGAGAAAAACATTTATTCTTAGAGTTAAAATATCACGATTAAAGGAGTAAAGTGATGAATATCGCCTTATTAACGGCTTCTGGTGTAGGAAGTCGTATCAAGCAAGATATACCTAAGCAATTTATTCATGTAGATAACAAGCCAATTATCATTCATACATTAGAGAAATTCCAATATCATCCTGAGATTGATGAGATTTGTGTGGTCATCCTTAAAGGTTGGGAGGAGATGCTACGCTCCTATGCTCGTCAGTTTAATATTACAAAGCTCAAGTACATAGTTAACGGAGGAGCTTCAGGGCAATTATCAATCTACAATGGCTTGAATGAAATTAAAAAGCATCGTCCGGATCAAGCAGTTACTGTAGTAATTCATGACGGTAACCGTCCGCTTGTAAGTAATGAGATTATAAGTGATGCACTAGTGACCTATAAAGAATACGGCAATGCCGTTGCTGCCATTCCATGTACAGAAGTTGTTTTTGTTCTCGAATCAGTAGACGGAACACAGTCTACAGAATCTCTTGATCGGGATGTTTTAAGACGAACACAGACACCACATGTCTATGATTTAGATGCTATTTTGGCTTTACACAATAAAGCCTTAGAGAAAGGGATCTCTGAGGTAGCGGCTTCTTGTCAACTCATGCAATTGTTTGGGAATCCGACTTATTTTTCATTAGGGTCTGAGAAGAACTTAAAGATTACTACCCTGGAAGATTTAGAGATTTTCAAAGCCTTACTTAAGTCAAAAGCCGATGACTGGCTGAAAGGATAACCCATGATTTTATTGGATAATATATCTTATCGCGAGGATTTAGCTCTGACATTAAAAGGAATTGCTAATTTAGAGCTACTTAAGAACAAGACACTGTTAATTACAGGGGCAAGTGGCTTGATTGCTTCTGCCCTAGTAGATCATCTTCTCTATTTAAATGAGCAGGATGATTTTGGCATGACTCTTTATTTGGCTGGACGACATGAAGCCACGCTTAAGCAACGATTTGGACATTATTTTGATCATTCCATGGTTAACTTCGTCTCATATGATGCTACTAAAGCACTAAATTTCCATGAACCGGTAGATTATATTATTCACGCTGCAAGTAATGCTAATCCTAGACTCTATGTAGAAGCACCTGTTGATACCATGTTGGCTAACTTTGAGGGCATGCACCAACTCCTAGAATTTGCGAGAGAAGTAGGAACCAAGCGTCTTCTCTATGTCTCGTCGAGTGAGGTATACGGTCAAGTAGAAGGAAATCGAGCGATTGCTGAGAATGACTATGGTTTTGTGGATTTACTGAATGTGCGTTCTTCCTATGCCTCTTCTAAGCGTGCAACAGAAACTTTGTGTATTGCTTACGGACAGCAATATGGGCTAGAAGTAAACATTGTTCGGCCGGGCTATATATACGGCCCGAGTGCGCGACCTAATGATGCACGTATCTCGTCATCTTTTATCTTTGAAGCTTTGAGAGGAAAGGATATTATGATGAAGAGCGATGGTAGTCAACTACGGTCTTATTGCCATGCCTTGGATTGTTCCGCTGCTATGTTAACAGTACTTTTAAATGGTCACGCTAATGAAGCTTATAATATTGCGCATAGTGATGCTAATATGTCAATTAAGGAATTTACAAGCTTAATTGCTCAAAAGACGGGTGTTGAGTTAGTATTTGAGTTGCCTAATAATCTTGATCGTAAAGTAGCTAACCCTATGCAGAATTCGACTTTAGACGGTCAGAAACTAATGGATTTAGGTTGGAAATGTCATTTAAGTCCGCAAGTAGGCCTAGAACATACTATTAATCAATTGAAGGAGCTATATTGATGGCAAGCGCTAATCCGACTATTCTTATCATGATGACAACTTATAACGGGGAAAAATTTTTGATCCAGCAGATAGAGAGTATTTTCCAACAAAGTTATAGTAATTGGCAATTAGTGGTAAGAGATGATGGTTCAAGTGATCAAACTTTAGCTATTTTGAATGCCTATGCAGAAAAAGATGCACGTATTCAAGTTATAGAGAACGAGTCCGACTATCATGGTGCTTATCCTAATTTTTGGGGTCTAGTAGCTTATTGCAAGCAACTCAAGTCTTATGATTATTATATGTTTGCTGATCAAGATGATGTCTGGGATAAAGATAAGTTAGAGGTTTATGTGGACTTTTGTTCAGACAAGAAAGTAAATGAGCCTCTACTTGTTTATGGAGATATGAGGATTATTGATGGTGATGGTCAAGTAACATCTAATAGCCTTGAGGCTAATTTAGGCATCGCCTATACTAATGCTATCTCAACCTTCTTCGCTCATAAGGTCCATGGCTGCAATAGTTTCTTCAATCGTCGCTTATTTGAATTGGCTTTGCCCTTATCACCGGAAGAGCCGGAAGCTAAATATGTCTCACACGATAATTACTATACGAAGTTTGCTGCTCTATTAGGTCAAGTTTACTACCTACCTAGACCAATGATGAGTTATCGACGCTATGGGACAAATGTAACGAGCCAACATGCTTATGATTTTAAGGCGAAGCGCATTTTGAAAAGAATAAGTAGAATTGATTCTCTGGCAAAGGATCATGCACTTACATACAACCAAACTTTAGTGACTATTAATAGAATGAGAAGCTTACCCCTCACTCAGGATCAACAAAAATTATTGATACAAGTAGAGTTAATCATAAAAAGAGGAGGGTGGTTTGCCTTGTACTGTGTCCAAATGGCTAAGGTTGATTGGGGAAAACCAGTGAAAAATATTAGTCGAAAGTTACTTTTGTTAACTAAATTATATAGACAATATATAGATTGATTAACTTCTAAGATAGAAAGAGAGTGCCGAATGAAGAAGATACTGTATCTTATGAATGTGGATTGGAATTGGATTAAGCAACGTCCTCAGTTTATAGCTGAAGGGTTATCAAGTAGTTTTGAGGTGTCAATTTTATA
>ERZ773062.189-NODE-189-length-40755-cov-13.346757_pt1 | contig 40755 bp, 39 predicted proteins | sample MGYA00580626_ERZ773062 | MGnify/ENA primary metagenome ERZ773062 (study PRJEB29015, sample SAMEA2738003) | human oral metagenome | biome: human oral; feature: human-associated habitat; material: dental | place: China | collected 2058 ... | reverse complement strand
GAAAAAGAAATCCAAACATCATCCGCTGAACAAACAGGATAAAGAGGCGAACAGGTGGTTAGGCAAACTCAGAACCGTCATCGAGCACATCAACAGAAAACTTAAGATATTCAAAATCTTGTCGCTGCCTTACCGCAACAGGCGGAAACGGTTCGGGTTAAGGGCAAATCTGATTGCAGGACTGGTTAATGCGATGGTATGAATATTTTCGCAAGAGGTCTTATATATAAACGGATGTCGGGACAATCGTGCCTTTACTTCCATTTTCTTTAATAGCATAATGAATAAAAATTATTATCAAAATATGGATGGTAAAACAGAGTTGCGAGTCTAGATAGGCTGTGGTGTGTCCATTCCTATGTTTGGCGCAGCTCAAATCCATCTTAGAGAGATTCTGTTAAACAGCCGGGCTGAAGTCTGCGCTACCTAACTAGGAGATTGGAAAATGGAACTGAAAAGACGTGATTTCTTAAAAATGACCGCCGCGCTGGCTGCGGCAGGCGTTTCGCCTTCGCTGTTGGCGGCGGGGAAAGAGCAGTTTACCGTGTACGGCGCGCCGGCGATGCCCAGCGTCACTATTGCCGTAGCGGCGTTGCAGGGCAAGCTGGCGAAGCAGGCGGATGTGTCGCTGAAGGTTTGGCGTTCGCCCGACCAACTTCGCGCGGGCGTGGCGAGCGGGCAATTTAAAGTGATGATGAGTCCGAGCAATGTCGGCGTGAACCTGCGCAACCAAGGGCAGAAAGTCGGCATGGTCAATATTTTGACCAACGGCATCACGCAGTTGGTTTGCAAAGGCAGCGCGATTGCCTCGCCGCAGGATTTGGTCGGCAAAAAAATCCTCGTGCCGTTTAAAAACGACATGCCCGACATTGTGCTGCAAGCCTTGTTGAAAAAACTGAAAATCGACGCACACAAAGTCGGCATCACTTACACCGCCACGCCGCCCGAAGCGGTGGGGCTGTTTTTGAGCAAAGACTACCACGCCGCCATCCTGCCCGAACCGATGGCGAGCGCGAGTATGCTCAAAGGCAAAACCATGGGCGTAAACGCCGTGCGCGGTTTTGATTTGGTGAAGGCATGGGGGCAGGCGTTTGACACCAAACCGCTGATTCCGATGGCGGGCATCATCGCCAACGAAGAATATTTCCACGCACACAAGGCACAGTTTGACATCTTCCATCAGGATTTAAAAAACGCGCTCAACTGGATACTCGCCAACCGCCAAAGCGCGGCGAAAATCGGCAAAAACTACCTTCCTGCCCCCGAACCCGCCCTAGTCATGGGCTTGGACGGCGCGCGGCTGACGGTAACCAAAGGCAGCGAAGTGAAGAACGAGATTTTGAAGTTTTACGAAATCCTGATGCAGTTCAACCCGAAACTCTTAGGAGGCAAGCTGCCGGATAACGGGTTCTTCTTGGCTTAAAGGGAGGAGAGGTCGTCTGAAAAGGGTAGGGTGGTCGTGAATACCTGACTTATCATTTTTCAGACGACCCATCAGATAATAGTTAGAACAGTACGCAAAAAGCCGTCATTCCCGCGTAGGCGGGAATCCAGTCCTCGATATTGCAGGAATGTTTTAAAATTGCAGCAACGTCAAAACTCTGGATTCCCGCCTACGCGGGAATGACGGCGGGTAGGTAACCGTAGGTTAAGCTGTCAAATCCGACAAAACCGTTGAACTGTCTGAAATGTTGGATCATGACCCAACCTACGCTTGCTGTTTGGGGCTCGAATTAGATAAATTTTATATATGAGCTAAATTCTATGGATAAAATTAATAAAGATTGGGAAAAATTTTTATCATCTAAAAAACTAAAAGATAATTTAATTTCAATTTCTCTTTTTTTGACTGCTTTTGAGATGTTCAAAGAGAGAGTGAGCGAACTTCCTGAATTATTTTTTATAAATGGATTTAATGAAAAAGGGGAATTTATCATTGATAAAAGATATAGAAATGATGTTTTATCAAAGAATAAAAGTAAAATATATGCCTCTTTGTTATGGCTGAAAGAATGTCAGCTATAGAACAAGCCGATATTAATGATTTTGATGAGATAAGGCAACATAGAAATGAATTAGCTCATAAGCCCTTTGCATTTATTACTGACTCAGATAAAAATATTGATTTAGATAAATTCGTTTGTTTGATAAATTTGTTATGCAAAATAGAAAAATGGTGGTTTGTCAATTTTGTATATCCTTTAAGTGTGGATGATTACGGTGACCATCCAATCGATTTTGATGAAGTAATGACACCATCCCAATGGCAATTAAAATTACTTTTGGATATAGCATTAGGAAATGAGCCAGAAGAAAATTTCTATCTTGATAGTATTGTTAATCGCAATATTTAATGAATAGCAGGCTGTAGTCTATAGCACTAAATAATATATTTTAAGTTTATCCCCAAACCTTCCCCACCAACCAACACTCAAACCATGATTAAAACCGACAAAATCCGCAAACCGCAGCCTGCGGTGTTTTACATCATCGACTACCTTTGGAGCGGCTTTGCCGGTCTGAGCGTGGCGATGGTGGTGGTGGCGTTGTGGGCGTGGGGCAGTGCCGTGTTCGGTGAGTTTATGTTGCCTGCGCCGGTGGAGGTGTTTCAAAAGTCTTTGGATTTATTAAAACATTTTCAGGAAAACGAAATCGGGATTTCGCTGTGGCGGTCAGTGGTGGGCATTTCGGTTGCGCTGGCGGCGGGATTGGCGGCGGGGCTGGTGGCGGGCAGTTTTAAGACGGCGATGGCGTTGCTTAAGCCTGTGATTACGGTTTTATTAGCGATGCCGCCGATTATTTGGGTGGTGATGGCGTTGTTTTGGTTCGGTTTCGGCAATCCGAGCGTGTTGTTTACCATCATTGTGTTGGTTGCGCCGCTGACGTTTGCGAGTGCAGCGGTCGGGATGGCGAGTGTGAACAAGCAGCATGAGGAGTTGTTTGACGCTTATAAATTAGGCCGTCTGAAAAAAATTCGCTATCTGTATATCCCGCATCTGACGGGCTATGTGATTTCCAGCATCGGCGTGGCGGTGGCGATGGGGGTGAAGGTGGTGATTATGGCGGAACTCTTGGGCGCGAGCGAAGGCGTGGGTGCGCGGATTGCGGACGCGAGGGCGATGCTGGAGACTTCGACGGTGATGGCTTATGTGGTGTTGGTTATCGTGTTTGTGTCGCTGTTTGAATACTTGATTACCAAGCCTTTGGAAATTTTGTTTATGCCGTGGAGGAGATGATGCTCAGCCTTGAAAACGTGCGTTTTGAAATTCTCCGCGACCCCATCGTGCGCGATTTCAGTTTGAACCTGCAACACGGCGAAGTGAAAGCCTTGTTCGGGCCGAGCGGCTGCGGTAAGACGACGGTTTTGCGGCTGATTGCGGGCTTGGAAACGCCGAAATCGGGCTCGATACGCAATACTTTCCGCAAAACGGGTTTTCTGTTTCAGGAAAACCGCCTGCCGGAAAACTTGACCGCGATGCAGAATATCGCTATTTTTATGGACAAACCCGATGAAGGCGAAATCATCGCGCTGGCGGCGAAAGTCGGGCTGACTGCGGGCGATTTGAACAAATATCCGACCGAATTGTCCGGCGGCATGGCGAAACGGGTGGCGTTTTTGCGCCTGCTGCTGTGTGGTTGCGACCTTGCTTTGCTGGACGAGCCGTTTGTCGGTTTGGATCGCGATTTGCGCGATATTTTGGTTGCCATGCTGGTGGAAAAAATTGAGCGGCAGGGCATGGCGTGTATGCTGGTGACGCACGACCGATTCGAAGCCGCGCGCCTGAGCCATGAAATCATGCTGCTTTCCACTAAGGGCATGAACGTGCAAAACGTGATAACCCTGCCCACGCCGCTGTCCGAACGCGATTCGGCTTTTGAAGAGGCTGTGGTGGCAAGAGAGTTTCAAGGGATTCATTATTATGAGTGATGAGGGGATTTGAATATCTGACGAACCTTGCGGTTCGTTGCCCTCTCCCTAACCCTCTCCCACGGGGAGAGGGTAACAGGTTGCTGAAAATCAGAGAGTGCAGGATTGGGAATCGGATGGCAGGTAAACCTGAAAATGTTAGGGTTTGGCAGCCCGATTCCCTCTCCCCGTGGGAGAGGGCTAGGGAGAGGGTAAGCAAGCCGCACGCTTGCCTCTTTAGCGAAAGATACGAATCTGTTATCCGAACGCGATTCGGTTTTTGAAAAAGCCGTGGTGCCAAGGGGGCAGGGGATTCATTATGAGGTGCTTTATGTTTTCGACTGTGATTACTGCTGCTGTTTTATATATTGCTACAGCAGTAGATTTGTTGGTAATACTATTAGTATTTTTTGCTAGAGCAAATACTAGAAAAGAATATCGAGATATTTATATCGGACAATATTTAGGTTCTGTAATTTTAATATTAGTTAGTTTATTTCTAGCTTTTGTTTTGAATTATGTTCCGGAAAAATGGGTGTTGGGTTTATTAGGTTTAATACCGATTTACTTAGGTATTAAAGTTGCTATTTACGACGATTGTGAGGGCGAAAAAAGAGCTAAAAAAGAATTGGATGAAAAAGGGTTGTCAAAATTAGTCGGTATTGTTGCTTTGGTTACAGTTGCTAGTTGTGGTGCAGATAATATTGGACTTTTTGTTCCTTACTTTGTGACTTTAGATCTTGTCGACTTATTAGTTACTCTTCTTGTATTTTTAATATTGATTTTTGTTTTAGTATATACAGCACAAAGATTGGCTAATATTTCAGGTGTTGGTGAAATTGTAGAGAAGTTTAGTCGTTGGATAATGGCTGTTATTTATATTGGTTTAGGGTTATTTATTATTATTGAAAATCATACAATTCAAACAATAATATCAATAATATGAATGATACGGGCATTTGAGTATCTGACAAACCTTGCGGTTCGTTACCCTCTCCCTAACCCTCTCCCACGGGGAGAGGGAATCAAGTTGCTGAAAATCAAAGAGTGCAGGATTGGGAATTAGATGGCAGGTAAACCTGAAAATGTTCGGACTCGACAGCCCAATTCCCTCTCCCCGTGGGAGAGGGCTAGGGAGAGGGCAAGCAAGCCGCAGGCTTGCCTCTTTGGCAAAAGATACGGCCCTGTCCGCCCAATAAATCCGTATCCGAAAGCATCTTCATGCAGAATTAAGCCAAGCCATGAATAAATTTTTCACCCACCCCATGCGGCCGTTTTTTGTCGGCGCGGCGGTGCTTGCCATACTTGGCGCGTTGGTGTTTTTCATCAGTCCCGCCGCCATCGTCCTGCACCGCCAAATCTTCTTAGAACTCATGCTGCCTGCGGCATACGGCGGTTTTCTGACTGCCGCCATGCTCGAATGGACGGGTTATAAAGGTCGTCTGAAACCCGTTGCCACCGTCTTGGCGGCGCTGTTGCTTGCCGCATCCGTCCTGCTGCCGTTTTCGCCGCAAACCGCTTCGTTTTTCGTCGCTGCTTATTGGCTGGTGTTGCTGCTGTTCTGCACCTGGCTGATTTGGCTCGACCGCAACACCGACAATTTCGCCCTGCTGATGCTGCTTGCCGCGTTCACCGTTTTTCAGACGGCCTATGCCGTCAGCGGCGATTTGAACCTGTTGCGCGCGCAAGTGCATTTGAACATGGCGGCGGTCATGTTTGTATCCGTCCGCGTCAGTGTCCTTTTGGGCGCGGAAGCCCTTAAAGAATGCCGTCTGAAAGACCCCGTATTCATCCCCAACGTCGTCTATAAAAACATCGCCATCACCTTCCTGCTGCTGCACACCGCCGCTGAACTTTGGCTGCCCACGCAGACCGCCGGTTTTACCGCATTCGCCGTCGGTTTCATCCTGCTCGCCAAGCTGCGCGAACTGCACCATCACGAACTCCTGCGCAAACACTACGTCCGCACTTATTACCTGCTCCAACTCTTTGCCGCCGCAGGTTATCTGTGGACAGGCGTGGCGAGACTGCAAAACCTGCCCGCCTCCGCGCCCCTGCACCTGATTACACTCGGCGGCATGATGGGCGGCGTGATGATGGTGTGGCTGACTGCCGGACTGTGGCACAGCGGTTTTACCAAACTCGACTATCCCAAACTCTGCCGCATCGCCGTTCCCATCCTCTTCGCCGCAGCCGTCTCGCGCGCTGTTTTAATGAACGTGAATCCGATATTCTTCATCACTGTCCCCGAGATTCTGACCGCCGCCGTGTTCGTGCTTTATCTGTTGACGTTCGTACCGATCTTTCGGGCGAATGCGTTTACGGATGATCCGGAGTGAGCGTTTTCGTTTCATCCTGTCAGTCAATAGCAAATCCTGTATCGCCTTAAGTCAAAAGGTCGTCTGAAAATCTCCAATATGGGTTTTCAGACGACCTTTGCTTAAATCAGGGTTTAAATCAGACCTTGCAGTTTCGGGTTGCCTTCTTTGGGAATAGGGCGCGTGTTGCCTTCGCTGTCGATGGCGACGTAGGTGAAGACGGCTTCGGTAACGAGTTGGCGGTCTTCGGTCAGGTGGTCGTTCATCAGCGTTTTCACCCAAACTTCGATTTTCAGTTGCAGCGAAGTATTGCCCACGCGCACGCAGCGTCCGTAGCAGCAAACGACGTTGCCTACTTTAACGGGGCGGATGAAGTTCATTTCCTGAACGGCGACGGTAACGATGCGGCCTTGCGCGATTTCCGCCGCCAAAATGCCGCCGCCCAAATCCATTTGTGACATAATCCAGCCGCCGAAAATATCTTGGTTGGGATTGGTGTCTTGCGGCATGGCGACGGTGCGCAGCAAAAGCTCGCCTTGAGGGTGGGAGCGGTGTTCGTTTTTTTGAGTCATGAGAATATCCTTTTGAGCGGTGCAGATTGGGGTAGATTTGAATGTTGGCGGATGGTGTCTTACAAAGGTCGTCTGAAAGAGGATGGGGCGTTTCAGACGACCTTTTATGCCTGTTCAAGCCAAATCAGACTGACCATGCGGCCGGTTTGTCCGTCGCGGCGGTAAGAGAAGAAAGTGTCGCGTTCCAAGACGGTGCAGTGTGTACCGCCGTAAATCATATCCACCCCTTCGCGGCGCAGAACCAAACGCGCCAGCGCGTAGATGTCGGCAAGATACTTACCGCCGCCGATGTCTTCGAATGCGTCCGCCGCTTCGGGCATGGGCGCACAAAATGCGTCGAACACGTCTTGTCCGACTTCGAACGCGTCCGCGCCGATGGCAGGACCGAGATATGCCATGATTTCGACAGGTGCAACATTCATCGCGGCAATGGTGTTTTGTAATACGCCGCCCGCTAAACCGCGCCAGCCCGCGTGTGCGGCAGCAACGACCGTACCGGCTTTATCGCAGAACAAGACAGGCAGGCAGTCGGCAGTCATCGCGGCGCAGGCGGCTTTGCCCGTGTTGTCCACCGAAGCGTCTGCGTCGGGCGCGTTGCCCAATGCGTCGGCAGCGTTGACGACGATGGTGCTGTGGATTTGATTGAGATAGGCAACGGGCAGCCCGACCTGTTCCTGCACAATTTCACGGTTGCGGCGCACGGCATCGGGGTCATCGCCGACGTGCGAACCGAGGTTCAAACTTTGATACACGCCTTGGCTCGCGCCGCCGTTGCGGGTGGTAATCAGGGTTTTCACGTTGGCAGGCGCAGACCAGTCGGCAATCAGGAAATTTTTGCCTTGCGGGGCGAGGTTTAAGGTTTCTGTGATGGTTTTCATGGTATGTCGGGAATGGGTTTTCAGTCAGCTGGAGTTAAGATTTATTCATTTGTTTCATATTTTTCCCGAATATTTAAATTAAGGAATATTAATGTGTAATAAATAGATAGAACTAATGTCATTCTAGGTTCAGATGTTTTTATTTTATTTAGAAATTTAAAGAGTCCACTTTCTTCAGAATGATCTGGGAGACTAAATTTATCCAAAAAATGCTTATGAAATGGAATAAGCGGTTCGACATCTGATTTAATAAAGCTCAAGATGCTTTCTAATCTTGTGTAATCAATTTGACCATTAATCCGGTGAGCGAGCCGATTCCTGATAGTATTTACATTTGCGAATATATTGTATCCCCAGTCAGGCAGTTTTAAAGACTTAGCCATTTTTAATTTATGATCAAAACTGATAGTGATTTTTTGCTCTTCGCTATTCCCTTTTTCTTGAAACCAAAACATTTTTTCTTGGTTGCAAAAGCTGCATATGTAAATCTCTAAAAACTGCTCACAAATTAAATGTATTCTTAGGACTGCTCCAATTTCATCATCAGTGTCTCGGATCTGATCAAGTATTTCTTTATTTTCTTGAAATAATTGAAGATACAATCTGTCAAACATTTCTATATTCATATTTGATCTGCTATTTTGTTAACTTGAATAGAATATTGTTTTCAGACGACCTTCTGCATGAAGGTCGTCTGAAAACACCTATTTAATCCCTCACATAAACCACTTCGACATCGTAATCGTCTTCGTTCCAATCATCGTCGTCATCCGTGCCGAGTTTGTCCTGCCATTCTTCTTCGTTGCTCAAAGACGAATCCAAGCCCGCTTCGAGGCGGAGAACGGAGAGCAAGTGGTAGATATCGTCGGGAATCGGGGCTTCAAAGGAAACGGTTTCGCCGGTTTTCGGGTGGGCGAAACTCAAGCGGTAAGCGTGCAACGCCTGACGCGCGCCCAGACTTTTGACGGCTTCTTTTACAGGCTCGCTGCACGGATGGCGCAGGTTGCCGTAAACGGGGTCGGCGGCAAGCGGGTGGTTGGCTTCGCGCATATGGACGCGGATTTGATGCGTCCTGCCTGTTTCGAGCGAGCATTCGATGTAGCTGTGGGCAAGATAGCGTTCCAACACTTTGACATGGGTAACGGCAGGTTTGCCGCCGAATTTGACGACTGCCATTTTCAGGCGGTTGTGCGGATCGCGTCCGATTTGGGTTTCGATTTTGCCGTCAAAGGGGACGATGCCGTTGGCGACAGCGCGGTAGATGCGTTTGACTGTGCGTTCTTGAAGCTGTTGCACGAGGGAATTTTGCGCAGGCAGTGTTTTGGCGACTACCATCAGACCGCTGGTTTCTTTGTCTAGCCTGTGGACAATGCCCGCGCGCGGAATCTGGCTCAATTCGGGACAATGCGCCAGCAGGCCGTTGAGCAGCGTCCCCGTCCAGTTGCCTGCGGCGGGGTGGACGACCAGTCCGGCGGGTTTGTTGACGACAATGACGGTATCGTCTTCGTACACAATATCCAAATCCATCGCTTCAGGTTTGAATGCGAGATTCTCTTCGCTCGGACGTACCGTTACGCTGACGGATTCTCCGCCTATCATTTTGTCTTTGGGTTGGGCAGGCTTATCGTTTACAATAACCGCGCCTTCTTTAATCCACGATGTCAGGCGGCTGCGCGAATAATCAGGCATGAGCTTTGCCAACACAGCATCCAGCCGCCCGCCCGCAAGCTCCAGCGGAACAGTCAAATTAACACAACTTTCTGCTTCGGGGGCTGACGTAAAGTCTAAATCGTCGCTATAATCGGCTTCATTATCAAAGGAAGTATTCTGCATGAAAAAAATTCTTTTAGTAGTTTCGTTAAGTCTGGCACTCGGTGCCTGTGCAAGCAATAAAGGTACGGTCGATAAAGACGCGCAAATCACACAAGATTGGAACGTGGAAAAACTCTATGCCGAAGCGCATGACGAGTTGAACAGCAGCAATTATACGCGAGCCATCAAGTTATACGAAATTTTAGAATCCCGCTTCCCCAACGGCCGCTACGCGCAACAGGCGCAACTGGATACCGCATACGCCTATTACAAAGACGACGAGCCTGAAAAAGCCCTCGCCGCCATCGACCGCTTCCAGCGCCATCACCCGCAACATCCGAATATGGATTACGCGCTTTACCTCAAAGGCTTGGTTTTATTCAATGAAGACCAATCCTTCCTCAACAAACTCGCTTCTCAAGACTGGTCCGACCGCGACCCTAAAGCCAACCGCAGCGCATATCAAGCATTTGCCGAATTGGTACAACGCTATCCGGAAAGCAAATACGCCGCCGACGCAACCGAGCGCATGGCAAAACTGGTGGACGCATTGGGCGGTAACGAAATCTCCGTTGCCCGCTACTACATGAAACGCGGCGCCTACCTCGCCGCTGTCAACCGTGCCCAAAAAATCGTCGAGCGTTACCAAAACACCCGCTACGTAGAAGAATCGCTCGCCATGATGGAGCTTGCCTACAAGAAACTGGAAAAACCCCAACTCGCCGCCGACACCCGCCGCGTCTTGGAAACCAACTTCCCGCAAAGCCCCTTCCTGCAACACCAATGGCAGCCAAACGACATGCCTTGGTGGCGCTACTGGCGTTAAGGACATCAAATTCAGGATGGTTGATACGGATTCGTGTCGGTTGTCCGAAAGATGAAAGGTCGTCTGAAACCATAAAAAGAGTTTCAGACGACCTTTATTTTGCCTTCCTATCAAGCAAGGAACAGGCGGTATGCGGCGTTTTGGGTTTCGTCCTGATAGCTGTAACCGAGGCTTTCGAGGAAGTTTTCAAATGCTTCATCGTCGGTGGATGGGACGTCGATGCCGACGAGGATGCGGCCGTAGTCGGCGCCGTGGTTGCGGTAGTGGAAGAGGGTAATGTTCCAGCCGCCCTGCATGTGGTTGAGGAAGCGGGCGAGTGCGCCAGGGCGTTCGGGGAACTCGAAGCTGATTAAGCGTTCGTGGGCGACTTTTGTTGTGCGTCCGCCGACCATGTAGCGGATGTGGATTTTTGAGATTTCGTCTTCGGTCAAATCGACATTGGGCAGTCCTGCTTCGGTCAGCTGGCGGCTGATGACGGCGAGGTCTTGGGAACCTGCGGTTTGCAGGCCGACGAAGATGTGGGCTTTTTGGTCGTCGCCGTAGCGGTAGTTGAATTCTGTGATGTTGCGGCTGCCGAGCAGGTTGACGAACTTGAGAAAACTGCCGCGCTCTTCGGGGATGGTTACGGCGAAAATGCCTTCGTTGCCTTCGCCCAATTCGCTGCGTTCGGAAACGTGGCGCAGGCGGTGGAAATTCATGTTGGCGCCGCTGGTGACGGCGACGAGGGTTTGGTTTTGGATGCGGTTGCGGGCGACATAGGTTTTCAAGCCGGCAAGGGCGAGCGCGCCGGCGGGTTCGGTGATGCTGCGGGTGTCGTCGAAGATGTCTTTGATGGCGCCGCAGATGGCATCGGTGTCAACGGTGATGATGTCGTCCAAGAGGTCGCGGCAGAGGCGGAAGGTTTCTTCGCCGACGACTTTGACGGCGGTACCGTCGGAGAAGAGGCCGACGTCTTTGAGGCTGACGACTTTTCCGGCTTCGACGGATTGTTTCATGCAGCAGGAGTCGTGTGTTTGCACGCCGATGACTTTGATGCTCGGTCGGACTTGTTTGACGAACGCGGCAACGCCTGCCGCCAGCCCGCCGCCGCCGATGGGGACGAAGATGGCGTGGATGTCGTCGGGACGTTGGCGTACGATTTCCATGCCGACTGTGCCTTGTCCGGCAATCACGTCGGGGTCGTCAAATGGGGCGATATAGGTCAGTTTTTCTTTTTCTGCCAATTTCATCGCGTAATCATAGGCATCGTTGTAGGAAACGCCTTTGAGGACGACTTCGCCGCCGCGGCTTTTGACGGCGTCGATTTTGATTTGGGGCGTGGTTTCGGGCATAACGATGACGGCGCGGCAGCCTAGACGCTGTGCCGAAAGTGCGACGCCTTGTGCGTGGTTGCCCGCGCTGGCAGCAATGACGCCGCAGGCGAGTGCTTCTTTGGGCAGCTTCGCCATTTTGTTGTACGCGCCGCGGATTTTGAAGGAAAACACGGGTTGCAGGTCTTCGCGTTTGAGCAGGACGTTGTTGTTCAGACGACCTGACAGCCCGATGGCAGGTTCGAGCGGGGTTTCGACGGCAACGTCGTAAACGGAGGCGGTCAGGATGCGGATGAGGTAATCGGAATAAGATGGGCGGTTGTTCATGGTTTTGTGTGCCGGAGGAGTATTTTCGAAAGGAGTGTCCGCCGTCCGCGTCAAACTTTGTCAACAAAACGGCGGAAAGGTAAAACCATACCCGCGAGGTCGTCTGAAATCAAGAAAAATCTTAGCAAAGCGAAGATGCGGCGGTATAATGACAGCCTTTTGCGCCAAACCGCACGACGCGGTTGTTTTTATTTCTATTTCCGCACCACATTCCAATGAAAAAAACATTATCCGTATTGATCGCGGCGATGATGATTGCCGCCGCGCAAGCCGCGCCGCAAGCGGCTAAAAACAACGCAGCCCCCGCAGTTGCCGCTTCCGAGCCTGCACCTGCCGTCGCATCTCAGCCCGAAGCCATGATGCCCAGCATCAACAGCCCCGATGCGCCGCCTGCCATTGCCGCTGCCGCCTACATCGTTACCGATTTGCACAGCCATCAAGTGCTTGCCTCCAGCAATATCGACACCCAAATCGAGCCCGCTTCGCTGACCAAAATGATGACCGCCTACCTCGCGTTCAAAGCTTTGGAAAACGGTACATTGCGCGCCGACCAAATGCTGACCGTGTCCGATGCAGGTTGGAAAATCGAAGGCTCGCGGATGTTCCTCAATCCCAAAGTCCCTGCCAGCGTCAGCGATTTGATTAAAGGCATGATTGTCCAATCCGGCAACGATGCCGCCACTACGCTTGCCGAAGCCATGGGCGGAGGCTCGGTGGACGCGTTCGTTCAACAAATGAACGAAGAAGCCAAGCGTTTGGGCATGACCAAAACCCACTTTAAAAACCCGACCGGACTGTCTGCCGAAGGCCACGTTTCCACTGTCGGCGATTTAGCCATTTTGTCCGCCGCGCTGATACACGATTATCCGAAATACTATCCCGTATTTTCGATTAAATCCTTCAAATACAACAATGTCGAACAGCCCAACCGCAACCTTTTGCTCTACCGCGACTCCAGCGTGGACGGCCTGAAGGCAGGACATTCCGAAAGCGCAGGCTACAACCTTGCCGCGTCCAGCAAACGTAACGGCAGACGCATCGTGTCCATCGTCGTAGGTACTGAGTCCACCGAAGCCCGCGCGTCCGAAAGCGGCAAATTGCTCAACTGGGCATTGCAGGCATTCGACACGCCCAAGCTCTACAACGGCGGCGAAATCATTTCTAAGGTCAAAGTTTACAAAGGCAGCAGCAAATCGGTGAACGTCGGCTTCCTGGAAGACGTGTACATCACTATTCCCCACAATGCCGGACAAAACATCAAACCGATTTTAGAAACCGTCCAGCCCGTTGTCGCCCCGATACGCAAAGGTCAAAGCTTGGGCAAACTTAAAATCGTCAAAGACGGCAAAGTCATTACCGAGAAAAACGTCGTCGCTCTCCATTCCGTTGAAGAAGGCAGCTGGTTCAGACGGATGTGGGATGATATCGTATTGTGGTTCAAAGGCTTGTTCGGCAGCAGTTCGAAATAAGCCGGATTGATGAAAAGGTCGTCTGAAAATGGTTTTCAGACGACCTTTCAGATAACGGATACACCATTAAAAATAAGGAAAAACCATGCAATTACAAGCATTTGACGAGGCATCCCGCGTGCGCCTGATGCAGCTGCTCGATGCCAAATCGGAACAACACAACACTATGCGCAGCGATGAGGTACAGGCGTTTATGATGGCTTTGTTGAGTGGTCCCGATGCCTTAAATCCGAACGATTGGCTGCCTGAAGTTTTGGGTGAAGAATCATTGTTTGACGCGAAAGAACGTACCGAAATCGAGCGTTTGGTGATGGCGCTGGCTGCTGATTTGCGTATCAAGCTCAGCAGTAAAATGTTGCCCGATTTGTGGCTTTATGAAGATGCAGCCGGCAATCCAGACGTGTACACTTGGTGTAACGCCTATCTATATGCTTTGGATGTGGTGCCGACCGATTGGTTTGAAGCGATCGATCAGGAGGAGTTTGAAGACCTGTTTTATCCGATCATGGCTTTGGGTGGCATTTACGACGAAGAGCAAAACGGCGAAATCATTTTGCACCTGACTGAAAAAGAACTTTCACAACTCGAATCCGACCTGCCGCATGTCCTGCTGGATATTTACTGGTATTGGCAGGCAATCATCAATAAACCGCAAACCGTACGTCGCGAAGGTGAAAAAATCGGGCGAAACGATTCTTGTCCCTGCGGGAGCGGTAAAAAATACAAAGCCTGTTGCGGCAAGGGATAACTTTCCGATCAGGTAAAAAATCAAAAGGTCGTCTGAAAAACCATTTTCAGACGACCTTTTGCAATGATCAGGCTAAAACCAGCTTGCTGCCCACATAACGAGCAGGGTCATCACAATTGTCAAGGCGCAACCGATTTTGGCGACCGTACCGATGATGAAGCCGATAAACGTCCCCAGTCCGACTTTGCCCGCCTGCCACATATCGCGGCGTGCCAAGAATTCCCCGACACCCGCGCCGATGAGCGGGCCGAACAACAGTCCGGGGATGGAAAAAAACGCGCCGACGATACCGCCGATTAGCGCTCCCCAAACTGCTGTTTTACTGGCTCCCGTATATTTTGCCCCTAATGCGCCTGCGACATAATCCATCGCCGTGCCGATAGCGGCGACAATGGAGAGAAAAATTAGAGTATTTGTACCGTAAATCTGATAATCGCCGGCATAGGCAAGCAGCCATGCGCCGCCGAACATCAATCCCAATCCGGGAATGGCGGGATAAATCGTGCCGAGCAGTCCGACACAAATGGCGATTAAACCAAGCAGGATGAAAATGGCAGTCATAACAGTCCTTGTTTGATGGAAGGGAAAAGCGTGTGTGAACTACGCTTGCATGTTTTGCGGCGGATTAAAATGGAACGGTTTGTATCGTCTTTCCCGTAAAATCCCAGTTTTCAGACGACTTACCGTATTATGCGACTTACCGTATTATGGTTGCATGTCCTGATGATTCAAGGCAGGTTTGTGCAAAGAAATAAAAAATCCGGACAAGGCATCCGGATTTTTGTTTTATGCGCCGCAAGTTTTCGGCTTGTTGGCCAGAATGTTGATGACCTTTCGTTGAGGTTTGGACGGGGTGATTTTGATTTCGCTTTCTTCTTCTTCGCTGCCGTCGGAGTAGCGTTCGGGCATTTTTTCGCTATCAAACGCCAAGTCGCCACCGTGTTTCAAGGTTTGACCGCGTTCCAAACCGACGAAGTCGAAAAGCTCGGGGTCGGCAAGATGTGAAGGAACGACGTTTTGCAGGGCGGAGAACATGGATTCAATGCGGCCGGGGAAGCGTTTGTCCCAATCGCGCAGCATATCGCCGATGACTTGGCGTTGCAGGTTGGGCTGCGAGCCGCAGAGGTTGCACGGGATAATCGGGAATTGTTTCAGCTCGGCGTATTTGATCAAATCTTTTTCTTTCACATACGCCAGCGGGCGGATGACGATGTGTTCGCCGTTGTCGCTCACCAGCTTGGGGGGCATGGCTTTGAGTTTGCCGCCGTAAAACATATTCAGGAACATGGTGGCGAGTATGTCGTCGCGGTGGTGCCCCAAGGCGATTTTGGTGCAGCCTAATTCTTTTGCGGTGCGGTAGAGAATGCCGCGGCGCAGGCGGCTGCACAGCGAACAAGTCGTTTTGCCTTCGTCCAAGACGCGTTTGACGGTGGAGTAGGTGTCTTCTTCAACGATTTTGTACGGTACGCCTATGCTTTCAAGATAGGTGGGCAACACTTCTTCGGGAAAGCCCGGCTGCTTTTGGTCGAGATTGACGGCAACCAGTTCAAAATCAATCGGCGCGCTGGCTTGGAGCTGGCGCAGGATGTCTAATAGGGCGTAGCTGTCTTTGCCGCCGGAGAGGCAGACCATGATTTTGTCGCCCGGCTCGATCATGTTGAAATCGTTAATCGCGTCGCCGACGGCGTGGCGCAGGCGTTTGTTGAGTTTGTTATTCTCTAATTCTTGCTTGGTTTTTTTGGACATGGCGGTTTGCGCTTTGAAATAAGGAAAAATTTAAGGGCGGTATTGTACCGCAAAAAGCGTTTGGAAACTGCATATTAGAAAAGAAAGGTCGTCTGAAAGAGGGAAGGGGGTTTCAGACGACCTTTGCTTTATATTACGCGACTATATTACTCAATCTTCACCCGTTTCAACCTTAACGCATTGCTTAACACCGAAACCGAGCTTGCCGCCATGGCCGCGCCTGCGATGACGGGATTTAAGAAGCCGAGTGCGGCGAGCGGGATGCCTAATATGTTGTAGAAGAAGGCGAAAAACAGGTTTTGCTTGATGTTTTTCAACGTCGCCTGCGACACCAACAGGGCATCGGCGAGTTGGTTGACCGAATGCTGCATCAGCGTGGCGGAGGCGGTGTGTTCGGCAACGTCCGCACCGCCTTTCATGGCGAAGCTGACGTTGGCGGCGGCGAGTGCAGGCGCGTCGTTGATGCCGTCGCCGACCATCGCCACGGTTTTGCCGACGGCTTTGAGTTTCTGCACTTCGGCGGCCTTGTCGCGCGGACTCATGTTGCCGAAGGCGTGTGCGATGCCCAGTTGTTTGGCGACGTATTCGACCGTGCCTTGGTTGTCGCCGCTCATGATGTAAACGTCGATGCCGTGTTTTTTCAGACGACCTATGGCTTCGGCGGTATCGGTTTTCAACGCGTCGGCGAGTGCGAATGCGCCGATGGGTTTGCCGTTGGCGGAAACGGCGACGATGCTTGCGATGCGCCAAACGTCGTCTGAAAGGTTTTCAGGTAGCCTTAATTCGGCAAAATCAAGTTTGCCCGCTTTCACCAATCCGGCGCCTTCGACTTCGGCGGTAATGCCTGCGCCAACAACGGTTTGCGCGTTTTGTGCGGCAGGGATGTCCAAACCGCGTGCTTGGGCAGCGGAAACGATGGCGCGGGCGAGCGGGTGGGCGGCGTTTTGTTCGACGGCGGCGGCGATGCGGTACAAAGCGTCTTCGTCAAAGCCGCTGTCGGGAACGCAATAAACGGCGGCAACCTGCGGCCTGCCTTCGGTCAGCGTGCCGGTTTTGTCCAATACGACGGCATCAACGTGCGCGGCTTCTTCCATCGCCGCCGCGTCTTTAAACCAAATGCCGTGTTTCACCGCCTTGCCCATGCCGACCATAATCGCGGCGGGCGTCGCCAGACCGAGCGCGCACGGACAAGCAATCACCAAAACGGCAACGGCGTGCATCAGCGCCACCGTCCAATCGCCTTTCACCAGCCAAGTGGCGATAAAAGTCAGCAGCGCGATGCCCACGACGGCAGGCACGAACACCGCCGCCGCCTTGTCCGCCACGCGCGCAATCGGCGCCTTGCTGCCTTGCGCTTCGGACAGCGCGTTCATCATGTCGCCGAGCAGGGTTTGGCTGCCGAGCTGCGTGGCGCGGTACACCACGCTGCCTTCGGTCATCAGCGCGCCCGCCAACACTTTGCCGTCCGCCTTTTTCTCTTCGGGGTTGGATTCACCGGTGAGATGGCTCTCGTCCGCCCAGCCGCTGCCGCTTTCGATAATGCCGTCGGCGGCAATGCGTTCGCCGTGGTTGGCGCGGATTAGGTCGCCGATTTGCACTTGGTCGATGGGTAGTTGTTTCCATTCGCCATCGCGCTGCACGTTGACTTGGGTCGGCGTGAGTTTCAGCAGCAGGCCCAAGCTGTTCAGGCTGGATTTTTTGGTGCGGTGTTCCAAAAATTTGCCCAGCGACACAAAACCAATCACCATCACGCCCGCTTCAAAATACACATGCGCCATGCCGTGCGCCGCGTGCGGGCTGAAAAACAGCATATAGACGGAATACAGATAAATCGACACCGTGCCGATGGTAACGAGCACGTCCATATTCGCCAGCCCGCCCTTAATGCTCGCCCACGCGCTTTTGTAAAACGGGATTGCCAGCCAAAGCTGCACCACACTCGCCAATGCGAACTGCCACAACGGCGGAATCATCCAATCGTGTCTGCCGATCATCATCCCCGCCATGCCAATGAGGAATGGAATATTGATTGCCAGCAAAAGCCACAGCCGCCAGCTTACATGCGTTGTTTCTTCGGGCTGTGGCAGCGCGTCTTCCGTCTTTTCTTTTGCGCCGTAACCGGTTTTCTCGATGATTTTGGCGATGTCGGCGGCGGAGGTTTGGCTATCGTCAAACACCACCTGCGCCTCTTCGCTGGCGAAGTTCACCCCCGCTTCGGCGACAAAGTCTTTTTTGTTCAACACTTTCTCAATGCGCGAAGCGCAGGCCTGACAGGTCATGCCTTCGATTTGGAAACGGACTTTTTGTTGCATGGTTTCTTCCTTCTGAATGTGGTTGGGCTACCTGAAAAAAGCGGAGCAGGGTTTTCAGGTAGCCTTTGGGGTGTTGCAGTCGATTTGTTGCGATTCGGTTTACAAAGCCGCATCAAAGCCGCCGTCTTCCACCGCTTCTATCAGCGCGGCGGGGTTGGTTTGGGCGGGGTCGAATTCCACGACGGCGTTCTTGTTTTCCAGGCTCACTTCGGCCTTGTCCACGCCGTTTACGCCTTCGAGGATGCTGGTAACGCTTTTCACGCAGCCGCCGCAGGTCATGCCTTCGATGTTTAATGTGATGGTTTGCATAGGGTTTCCTTTCTGTTGGAATGAGGCTGAGGTTTTAAAGCCCGTTGCAGCCAAAGCTTTCAGGTAGCCTGAAATGATGGGTCTGCTCTTGCTTTCCCGCTAAGTGCCGCCACTATAAAGCTTCACCCGAAGTAAAGGTCAAGCATCATGATGAACATCAGCCAGGCCGCGGCCGAGAGCGGCCTTTCCGCCAAACAAATCCGCGACTACGAAAAGCACGGCCTAATCGCCCCGGCCGCGCGCAGCGAAGCGGGCTACCGCCGCTACGGACAGGCCGACCTTGCCCGGCTGCGCTTTATCCGCCATGCGCGGGAAGTGGGCTTTTCGCTGCCGCAGATCGGGCAGCTTTTGAGCCTGCAACACAACCCGCAGCGCACCAGCCGCGAAGTGAAAACGCTCACCGCGCGGCACATCGCCGAGCTGGAAGCCAAAATCGAACGCTTGCATGGCATGGTGGCCGAGCTGCAACGCTGGCACGATGCCTGCGCGGGAGACGACTGCCCGGATTGTGCGATTTTGGCCGGGCTGGAGGAGCGTTAGGCGGCTTGGGCAGAATAGAAACAGGCTGAGACCTTTGCAAAAAAGCCCTTCCTTCGACAGCCGAAACCCAAAAACAGGTTTTCGGCTGTTTTCGCCCCAAATCACTCCTAATTCTACCCAAATACCCCCTTAATCCTCCCTGGATACCCCATAATAAGGCATCCGGGGAGAAAAACGGGGATATTTGGCACGAAAACAGCCGAAAACCTGTTTTTGGGTTTCGGCTGTTGAGGGAACAGGTGAAGAAGGGTATTTTGCAAAGGTCTCGAACCGAAAAACATGGGCGGTGAAAACGCCGCCCCAAATCCGATGGAATACCTGATCGGCGCTGCTGCAGGCTGCTGCTCCATAGGTTTCGAGTTGCAAGCAGCACAGGCAGGCGTGAAACTGGAACAGTTTGAAATATCCGCAAGGGGCGGTATTGACATGGCCAAACTGTTCGGCATGGAAGATGGCTACGGCGGACTGGATAATCTGGTGCTAACCGTAAAAGTAAAAGCCGACGCCGACCTTCCTACCCTGCAAAATTTCGCCGACCACTCCGCCGCCAACTCGCCAGTGTTGAACAGCCTGAAAGCGCGGGCAAAAGTGGTTGTGGAAAAAATCTAGACGACTCAAACCGTTTTCTTGTTTTCATTTCGTTGAAAGCCCCTTTTCTGGACAACTAGAAACGTGCTGAATCGCTCAAAGGAGTACATGACATGCAACAACTGCACACTTTGAAAGACATCGAACAGGCCATCGCCACATACCCTTTAGTATCACTGTACATCAAAGCCCCAATCTGCGGTGTTTGTACGGTCGTGGCCGCCCAGCTTGACTCAGCTTTGGCGGTGGAAGGAAATGTGTATGCCGTAAAAGCCGATATTGCTGAAATACCCGAAATGGCTGGACGTTTCCACGTGCTGACCGCACCTGCATGGCTGCTGTTTTATCAAGGCAAGGAAGTAGAACGGATGGCCCGCTTCATCCCTCAGGCACAGATGAAGCAGACATTGGCAAAATGGACAAAAGTAGCAGAAAGCGGACATCAGTAACCGGTCTATCAATGTTTCAGACGGCTGCGGTCTTGATAATGATGCAAGCGGTCAAATTTTTAAGATGATTTGCAAAAATATCTGAAAATTTGACCGCTCTTTGGCATAAAAAAGCCTTTCATCCCTTCCTTCGCTTTAGAAAATGTACACTTCAACCATTTTTTCATTTGAAAAAATGCTTAAAAGAAAACTTGTATCGTTAGAAAAAGTGTATTTCATGCTGTATAATTAGCCTATATCCGTTGTTTTGGAGAGGCATTATGCAGCGTAAAATCATACAATCCTTAGAAAAGTGGAAGCACAAAACAAACAGAAAACCATTAATTATTCAAGGAGCAAGACAGGTAGGAAAAACCTGGGCGATAAAACACTTTGGCGAGCAATTCTTTGAAAAAGTGGCGTATATCAACTTTGATAATAACCCACGTATGAAAACGCTATTTTCTGGCGACTATGATATTTATCGCTTAATGCTCGGTTTGAAAATTGAAAGCGGTGTCGATATTCAAGCAGAAAACACCCTGATTATTTTTGATGAAGTACAAGAAGTCCCGCAAGCATTATCTTCACTCAAATATTTTTACGAAAATGCACCTCAATTTTATATTGTCGCGGCAGGCTCATTGCTTGGGGTGTCGCTACATCATCAAGTCTCTTTTCCCGTCGGTAAAGTAGACTTTCTACCGCTTTATCCTATGGATTTTCACGAATTTTTAACCGCACTTGGCAAACAAGATTTGGTGAAATTGCTGGAATTAAAAGACTGGTCGCTAATCTCAGCCATGAAAACTACCTATATTGATTTACTCCGTTTATATTATTTTGTCGGCGGTATGCCCGAAGCGGTAAAAGTATTTATCGAAACACAAAATGTCGATGAAGTGCGTCAAGTACAACGTAATTTATTGATGGCGTATGAACAGGATTTTTCCAAACATATTCACGATGGTCAAACTGTGCAAAAAGTGCGGTCAATTTGGGCTTCCATTCCTGAACAGCTTGCCAAAGAAAATAAAAAATTTATCTATGCTCAGCTACAAAAAGGGGCGAGAAGTAAAGACTATGAAATAGCTCTGCAATGGCTAAAAGACAGCGGCTTAGTGCATAGCGTGCCTCGTGTGAAGAAACCACATTTGCCACTTTCCGCTTATCAAGATAACGCCTTTAAATTGTATGGCTTAGATGTCGGACTACTTGCCGCACAAAGTAATTTGGATGCTAGCGTACTGCTAGAAGGCAGCCGTATTTTTACCGAATTTAAAGGTGCTTTAACCGAACAATATGTTTTGCAACAATTGATTGCCTCGCAAGAAAATCCTGTTTTTTATTGGGCAACTGAAAAAGGCACGGCAGAGGTCGATTTTGTTGTGCAACGTAAGCAAACTGTTATCCCGATTGAAGTCAAAGCAGAAGAAAATTTAAAAGCGAAAAGTTTGAAAGTGTATGTAGAACAATTTCAGCCAGCGCAAGCCATTCGTTTTTCCATGGCGGATTATCGGGAACAGGAATGGCTGGTGAATGTACCGTTGTATGCTATATAGTTTATTTAAAAATACTTGAAAAAGTCCTATTTATCCATATTTCAAGAAAAGTTATCAAACAAAAGAATGAAGAGAGATTATGAACAAAAAACAGTTTATACGAGAATTAGTTAATGAGCTATCTGCGAATAATTTAGCAATTTTTGCAGGAGCTGGATTATCTGTTGCTGCAGGATTCGTGGATTGGAAAGGGTTGCTTAAAGATTTAGCTGAAGAATTAGATTTGGATATTGACAAGGAAGAAAATGATCTAATTTCCTTAGCACAATACTACATCAATGAAAAACAGGGGAATCGTTCTAAAATAAATCAAATCATTTTGAATGAATTTTCTCACCAAGCAGTTCTAACGGAGAACCATAAAATTTTAGCTAGGTTACCTATAGATACTTTTTGGACAACCAATTATGATTCAATGATAGAGAATGCTTTAAAAGATGCGGGGAAAGTTGTAGATATCAAACATTGTATAGGACAACTCCCTATCTCTATTCATAAAAGAGACGCTGTAGTTTATAAAATGCATGGTGATGCTTCTCTTCCAGACCAAACGGTCTTAATTAAAGATGATTATGAAAAATTTCATTTAACAAGAAATGATTTCTTTACCGCACTGCGTGGAGATTTATTAACCAAACGTTTTCTTTTCTTAGGATTTAGTTTTTCCGATCCTAATATTGATTATATTTTAAGCAGAATTCGCTCGTCATATAATGAAAACCAGAAAGAACATTTTTGTATTCTTCGCAAAGTTCAGCAATTACCTGAAGAAAATCAAGCTGATTTTGAATACAGGAAGCGTAAACAAGATTTATTTATCAATGATTTAAAAAGAGTAGGGATTAGCGTTTTATTGGTTAATCAATATGAGGAAATTACAGAGATTTTACGTGAGGTGGAACAAGCACAAAAACGTAAAACTGTCTTTATCTCGGGCGCTGCAGAAGATTATTTTCCTTATTCTCAGCAAGAGGTTGAACAATTTGTTTCTTCTCTTTCTCAAGAGATTTTAAAACTAGGGTATCGTATTGTTACAGGTTTTGGATTGGGAATAGGCAGTTCAGTTATTTCAGGATCGATAAAATATCTTACGGAAAAAAATTTAAAAATAGATGAGGACTATTTGATACTTCGTCCATTTCCTCAAAATAAAGAAGGTAAAGAATTATGGTCTGCTTGGCGTGAAGATATGATTTCTTATGCTGGTATCTCTATATTTCTATTTGGAAATAAATCACAAAATGGAGAGATAATTCCATCAAATGGTATGCAAGAAGAGTTTGATATCTCCAAAAGAAATAAGAATATCTTAATTCCCGTTGCCAGTACAGGTCATATGGCAAAACAACTTTGGGAAGAAGATATGCGCAAGGAGTGCTCTGAAAATATTGAAACTGAAATGCAAGCACTATCTAAAGAAAATATTCCGCTAGATGAATTGAAATATCATATTTTGTCAATTTTAAATAAGGTTAAATAATTATGAAGAGAAAAGTATTTTATAGTTTTCATTATGAAAAAGATGTTTTCCGTGTTCAACAAGTAAGAAATATTGGGAAGCTAGAAGGCAATCCACCTGCGACACCTAATACCTGGGAAGAAATAAAAAGGAAGGGAGATAAAGAAATACAGAAATGGATTGATGAAAATTTAGCTGGTAAAAGCTGTTTGGTTGTTCTGATTGGAGAAGATACAGCTAAACGAAAATGGGTAAAATATGAAATTCAAAAGGCTTGGAATGAAGGGAAAGGTGTATTGGGTATCTATATTCATAACCTAAAAGATCCAAAAAGTGGTAAATGTGAAAAAGGAAGAAATCCATTTGAGCAATTTGAATTTGAAGATGGTTCTAAATTATCTAATATAGTCAATTGTTATGACCCTAAATCTTCAGATGCCTATAATGATATTGCAGACAATATAGAAGAATGGATTGAAAAAGCAATTTCTATAAGAGAAGAATATAAATAATTTAAGGGAATTTATCATGGGAAATAAAGTATTTATTTCATACAAGTATTCTGATGATTCAGTGAAACAATTAAGACCACATGACTTTTTTCATGTAACAACTGCCCGTGATTATGTGGATATTATTCAAAATAAATTTGATCGAGATGGAATTCATATTAATAAAGGTGAAAAGGATGACGAGAGCTTAGCGGACTTTAAAAGTGAAACTATCCGCTCAAAGCTGGCAGATAAAATCTTTGATAGTTCTGTTACCATTGTTCTTCTCTCCCCTAATATGAAAGATTCTTGGAAAGCAGAGAAAGATCAATGGATACCTTGGGAAATTGCTTATTCATTAAGAAGTAAGCAACGTTCAGATAACAGGAGTAAGCGTAATGCAATTTTGTTAGTAGTTTTACCTGATAGATATGGAAATTATAATTATGTAAATTCATACGGATTTTATTTTGATATTATTCAAAAGAACTTAAATAACCGTCACACTCCATATATTGCATATAAACTAAGAAATGGTTGCTCTAATTCATATATGTTGCAGTGTAATTGGGATCAGTTTATTTCCAATCCAAATGCTTGGATAGACGCTGCAATAGAAATTAGAGATAAAGGAGACAAATATAATATCGTAGTAAGACCTTAGTGTATACCCAAAAGCCGTCTGAAATTTTAGACGGCTTTTACCTTTAGCACATCGACAATCAACTTGAATACATTCAAATGCCCGCGGCGGCTGGGGTAATAGAGGTAAAGCGGTTCGTAAGTCATAGCATACTCAGGCAACAGCTCGACCGGTTGCCCCGAATGGAGCGCTAAAAAACCATCTTCTAAAAATCCCCTTGACGTTTCCCATCATTCCCTCTAAAATGGGTTCAAATTTTTAAACATATAAACTCAAGAAGCCGAATATGCCGCAACAAACCATGAATTTAATGCGCGAGTGCATTCCCATTTTTACTGTGTTGAGCGATGAAAACCGCCATCAAATCCTGCGCGTGCTGTGGGAACACGGCAGGATGAATGTGAATGAGCTGACCGAGCATCTGCATCTGTCGCGTCCTGCGGTGTCGCATCATTTGAAAATCATGCTGCAAGCCGGGGCGGTGGCGGTGGAGCAGGTCGGCAAAGAGCGGTTTTACAGTATTGCCATGGCGGATGCGGTGGCGAGATTGAAACAGCTTGCCGATTTGATGGCTCAAAATTGCCCGCTTTCAAAATAGGGTTATCCGGTAACCCTTTATTTTTACCCAAATACGTTTACATTTTTAAACTTATCAACTTAAAGAAACGATTATGTTATTCACGCCATTCACTTTTCAAAACGGCAAAACCGCCAAAAACCGTATCTTCAAATCCGCCATGGAAGAGCAACTTGCCCAAAACGACCAGCCGTCTGAAAAACTCGTCCGCCTGTACGGCACTTGGGCGCAAGGCGGCGCGGGTGTTTTGGTTACGGGCAATGTGATGGTGGCTGAAAGCGGCAAAGGTTCGATAAACGATGTGGTGATTTCAGACGACCGTAGTCTTGAAATTCTGAAAAAATGGGCGAAAGCAGGCACGCAAAACGACACGCTGCTCATCATGCAAATCAACCATGCGGGCAAACAGTCGCCTGCGGTGGTCAATAAAACGCCGCTTGCGCCGAGCGCCGTGCCGTTGGTAGGCATGGACGGCTTCATCAATCCGCCGCGCGAATTGACTGCCGACGAAATCAACGGGCTGATTCAGCAATTCGTGCAAACCGCGAAAATTGCTGAGCAGGCAGGGTTTTCAGGCGTACAAATTCACGCCGCGCACGGTTATCTCATCAGCCAATTCCTCTCGCCGCACCACAACCGCCGCCAAGACCAATGGGGCGGCAGCTTGGAAAACCGTATGCGCTTCCTTTTGGAAACCTACACCGCCATCCGCGCCGCTGTGGGCAAAGATTTCTTGGTGGGCGTAAAACTCAATTCGGCAGATTTCCAAAAAGGCGGATTTGACGAAAGCGAATCGGTGCAGGTGGTGCAAAAACTATCGGAAATGAGCATTGATTTTATTGAAGTTTCCGGTGGCAACTACGAAAGCCCGCAAATGCTCGCCGCCAAAGACAGCACCCGCAAACGCGAAGCTTTCTTCATCGATTACGCCGAAAAAGCCCGTGCAGTCAGCCAAGCCCCGCTGATTATTACCGGCGGCTTCCGTTCGCAAAACGCCATGGAAGACGCCTTATCCAGCGGCCATTTGGATTTGGTCGGCGTCGCCCGCCCGTTTGCCTTAGTACCTGATTTGGCGAACCAAATGCAAAACGGCACTTACCAAACCGTACAAACCGACCGCATCCAAACGGGCGTGGCGTTGGTTGATAAAAAAGCGGGCGCGATGCTGGAAATGAACTGGTATATGACGCAAATGAACTTGATCGGACAAGGCAAACAGCCCAATCCTAAATTGTCGGCGTGGAAAGTATTGCTGAAAACTTTGTGGGAAAACGGCAAAGCAGGTTTGAGTACGGGCAGGGCTTGATGATGAAAGCAGTTGGGTTTAAAAGAGGGTTTGCAAAAACTTTTGAAAATCTAACCGCTCTTTTGTATATGCAATGTGCCCTTGCCATTTAAAACTAAAAGGTCGTCTGAAAACATTTTTAGACGACCTATTTTTAACTTTGCAGCAAAGCCAAAGAATATTTCATCATTTCCTACTGGGAAAATATGTTGTTCATGAAGTGAGATTTATTGCTTAATCATTTATCCGTACAATCCGCCTCATCAGATATTAAGGAGGCAACGATGAAAAAAATGCCTGTGTTATTTGTCGGGCATGGTAGCCCGATGAATGTGTTGGATAAGGAAAATCCTTTCAATCAAAATCTCAGCCTGATTACGCAAAAGTTTGCCAAGCCGAAAGCGATTTTGATGATTTCGGCGCATTGGTACAGCAGCGGTTTGCAGGTTACATCGGGCGAACGCCCTGAAATGATTTATGATTTTTACGGATTTCCTGAAGAACTCAGTCAAGTGCAATATCCTGCGCCCGGTTCGCCTGAGTTGGCGGAGCAAGTGCGCTCGTTATTGCAACCGGAAAATGTGGAGTTGAACCCGACGCGCGGTTTTGATCATGGCACTTGGGCGGTGTTGAAATTTCTGTATCCCGATGCCGATATTCCCGTGGTACAACTCAGCCTGAACCGTTTGCAATCGGCGGAATGGCATTTCAATTTGGCGAAAAAATTATCCGCTTTGCGCGAACAGGGTGTGTTGATTATCGGCAGCGGCAATATTGTTCATAATTTGAGCGTGATGAGCAGGGCGCATATCAATCAAATCAGTGCGGGCTATGATTGGGCGTTTGCGTTCCGCGAAGCGGTCAATCAGGCGATTGTTGAACGGGATGATGACACGTTGATTCATTACGAACGGCTGGGTGAAAAGGCGATGCTCTCCGTGCCGACGCCGGATCACTATTTACCTTTTCTTTGCATTATGGCATTACGCGAACCGGATGATTCCATTACTTTTTTCAACGACAACCTTGTCGCCGGTTCGCTCAGTATGACTTCGCTTTTAGTGGGGTAAAAGAAAAATATGGCAGCGAAAAAGATTCTTATTGGTTTGTTCCGCTTTCGTAGATGGTGTTGATCCGCTTACCGTTCTTGGGAATGGGATGTCAATCAAAAAGCGCAGAAAAGCTTTGCATGTAAAGAAAATGGTTGTTTAGCAAGTTACCCGGGTTCGGGAGATAAAGAGCATTTCTGAATGCGTAAATACTAAGGTCGTCTGAAAGCCCGATTCAGGTTTCAGACGACCTTTTCCCCTTCATCTGAGCAGACTTACCCCAGACATTTCAGTTTGCCTTTGAAGTCTTCGATTGTCTCATAGCCTTTCTGCACCATGATGGCTTTCAAGCCAAGCGAAACGCGTTCGAAAACTTCAATGCCTTGCTGATGCAACGCCGTGCCGATTTGCACCATGCTCGCGCCGCACAAGATATGTTCGAACGCATCGCGACCCGTATAAACGCCGCCTGTGCCGATGATTTGGATGGACGGATTCAATCTTTGGTAGAAAGCATGGACGTTGGCAAGCGCGGTCGGTTTGATGTATTCGCCGCCTATGCCGCCGAAGCCGTTTTTAGGCCGGATCACGACGGATTCGTCTTCGATATACATGCCGTTGCCGATGGAATTGACGCAGTTGACGAATTTCAGCGGATGGCGGTTGAACACCTCCGCTGCTTGGTCGAAATGGACGATGTCGAAATACGGCGGTAGTTTGATGCCCAAGGGCTTGTCGAAGTAGCCAAAGGCTTCGCCCAAAATCCGCTCGGTCGTTTCAAAGTCGTAGGCGATTTGCGGCTTGCCGGGGACGTTCGGACAGGAAAGGTTGAGTTCGGTAATGCCTTTAAACCCGCTGTTTTGCACTTTTTTCAACAGCGTGTGTGTTTCATCAGGCGACATACCGACCAGCGAGAGGAAAAATGTCCGTTCGGGCTGTGATTCTTGAAGGCTCAGCAAATAATCCAAATAGTAATCAATGCCTTGATTCGGCAAACCCATGGAATTAATGCTGCCCAGCGGTACATCGCGGTAACGCGGCTCGGGATTGCCAGCCCGTGCTTCAAGTGTTGCCGTTTTGGTGACGAAGCTGCCCGCGGCGGATTGTCTGACCTCCTCCAATTCTTCTACGGTCATACACGCCACACCAGCGGCGTTCATCAGACAGTTGTCAAAAGAAAAACCGGCGATTTGCGTTCTCAATGACGGCATACCCTGCTCCTTTCCCTTGAAAAATCAATTTGTTTGCCAAGCGTAACACGAATAGGCAAGGCATTTTTTAACGAACATCAAATGACAGGGGATGTAGAAAAATGTTGTTTTAGGTGATGAAGGGAAGACGCAAAAAGGTCGTCTGAAAACCTGTTTTGCTTGTTTTCAGACGACCTTTAATATGAATAAGCCACGGTGATTGATAAAAGTTTTTGAAATAGCCAAGAAAGCCTTGGCTCATAATTTCTTAAATCAGGCTATCCATTCCGTTAACGCGGCCTCCAAGCGTTTCAGTCCTTCCGCCATATCTTCATCGTTTAGCAGCAGACTGGGCGCAAAGCGCACGACATCGGATCCGGCAACCAATACCATCAAACCGTGTTTCAGCGCGGCAGCAGTGATTTCCGAAGCGCGGCCTTTGTATTTGTCCGCCAGCACGCAGCCGATGAGCAGCCCCATACCGCGTACTTCTTTAAACACGCCGGTTTTCTCGCCCAATTCCCGCAGGGGCGTCTGAAATTTTTGTCCTTGTTTTTCAACATGAGCTAAGGTTTCGGGCGCGTTGATAATATCGAACGCACGGCTGCCGACGGCACACGCCATCGGATTACCGCCGAAAGTAGAACCGTGCGTCCCCGGCCCGAAGGTCGGAGCGATTTTGTCAGTGGTCAGAATCGCGCCGACGGGGAAGCCGCCGCCTAAGGCTTTGGCAGAACTGAGAATATCGGGCGTAATGCCGTAATGTTCGTAGGCGAACAGTTTACCCGTGTGCCCCATACCGGTTTGCACTTCGTCTAAAATCAGTAATGCGCCGTGTTCGTCGCACAAACGGCGTGCGGCTTGCAGATATTCTTGAGTAGCGGGCAGGATGCCGCTTTCGCCCTGAATCGGCTCGATGATTACGGCGCAGGTGTTTTCGCTGATGGCGGCTTCCAATGCGGCAACATCGTTAAACGGAACGTGGGTAATGCCTTGCGGCAGCGGCGCGTAGTCTTTGCTGTATTTGGGCTGGCCGCCGACCGATACGGTAAACAGCGTACGGCCGTGGAAGCTGTTCAGGCAGGAGATGATTTCAGTTTTGTGTTCGCCAAAATGATCGCGCCCGTATTTTCGTGCCAGTTTCAGCGCGGCTTCATTGGCTTCCGCGCCGGAATTGCAGAAAAAGACTTTGTCGGCAAAGGTATGTTCTACCAGCTTTTTCGCCAATTCCTGCGCGGGCTTGGTCGTGTAGATATTGGAAATGTGCCACAATTTTTGCGACTGCTCCGCCAGCGCGGCAACCAAATCGGGATGACAGTGTCCCAACGCGTTGACCGCGATTCCGCCCGACAAGTCGATATATTCACGACCTTCAATATCCCAGACGCGGCTGCCGAGGGCGCGTTCGGGAATCATAGGAGCAAATGAAAAGTTGGGGGTCAGGTAGTTTTGCATCCGATTTCCTTTGCAGTGAATTTATTGAAAATAAGCGGGGATTATGCGCCGCCCGAAACAAAGCTTCAAGCAGGAATGAGCGGGGCGCAAAGTAAGTAGAAATTTCGGCTACAATATGTATTTTACCGACCGTAGGAAGAAGATTATGAACATCCTGCCTTATCAGACTGAAATTGCCGAGCGTATGCTGGTTGGCACAGAAGGCGAAACCATTCATCCCGGCGCGCAATTTGTTCAAACGGCCAACGGCTATTGGATAGCTTGGCACGAGGGCAATGCAGCACTGCTGGCACCCGATACGCCGCCCGATATTCCGTGTTTTTGGGTGGAAGGGGCGCAAAGTTTGGAAGAGTTGGTCGAATTGGTCGAAAACGGCGAGTTTGACGAAATGGAAGAGTTTGACGGCGACGATGACGCGTGGCACGAACACGCGGCGGGCTGTGATGGAGGGCATGACGGTCATTGCGGATGTTCGCATTCATGAAAATAAAGATGAAAACCTTGTTTCTGCCTTTGGTCTGCCTTGCGCTGAACGGCTCGTCGTCAGGGCGGCAGTCGATTTGGCGGCAACGACCGTCATGACGGCGGGCAAGGTTGTCGTCAAAGGTACGGGCGCAGTCATCGATGCCCCCATTCCCGACAGGGACAAAAAGAAAGACAGAGAAAAGGATAAAGGCAAAAACCGCCGTCCTGTTTCAAACGACGGTCTGTATCCGGGTTCTTATCCGCCTGCATCGGAAGAGGGCGGTTACTATAGTGGATTAAATTTAAATCAGGACAAGGCGACGAAGCCGCAGACATTACAAATAGTACGGCAAGGCGAGGCAACGCCGTACTGGTTTAAATTTAATCCACTAGATTCGGACAGTGGATGGTAAGGACGGATGTCTTTTGACTTTACAACCATATAAAAAGGTCGTCTGAAAAGTTTGAGCGCGACCCGCTCAACTCATTTTCAGACGACCTTTTTGTTTGTAGGAATGTTAATCTTTCAATGCCTGCTCCGCAGCATTGCGGACTTTATCGGCAGCCGCTTCGATTTCGGATTGAGCAACTTCGGCAGCGGTTTGCACCGGAGCGGTTGTTTCCGTTTGTGCGGCTGTTGTGGTTTCAGTCGGTGCCGCAGTTTCAGGAGCTTGGAGCGGCAGGCGCGCCAAAACAGTGCGCACGCCGGTTACTTTATCGCCGATGGCAACTTGAGCCTGCGCATCAACCGGCAGATACATATCGACGCGCGAACCGAAGCGGATAAAGCCGTAGCGTTCGCCGCGGGTCAATTTTTCACCCACTTTGGTGTAACACAAAATACGGCGGGCAACCAAGCCTGCGACTTGGACGAAGGTGATTTCGCGACCTGAAGCGGTAGTCGCCAATACGGCGTTGCGTTCGTTTTCGGTACTGGCTTTGTCCAAATCGGCATTGAGGAATTTGCCTTTGTTGTATTCGACGGCGGTTACGGTGCAGTCGGCAGGCGATTTTTGCGAGTGGACGTTGAAGACGTTCATGAACACGCTGATTTTCAACGCTTCGGTATCACGGTAAGGATCGCGCGCGCGTTCGACGACAACGATGCGTCCGTCAACGGGGCTTAAAATCGCTTCGGGATCTTGCGGGATTTCGCGGGCGGGATCGCGGAAAAATTGCAGGGCAAATACGGTGAAAATCCAAAACGGCAGCGACCACCAGCCGCAGCAGGCAGACACCAGCACACTCAATACCAAACCGCCGCCGATAAACGGCCAGCCCTCGCGGGCGATAATCGGGTGGGGGTACAGACGGTTCATAAATTAATCCTTTTCTATGCAAATTTTATTTGAATCGCCGCCATTATAACGGAATCCGATACGCTTTTAGCGGCTGCACCCGTTTTTCGGACAGAATGCGAAAGAAGGTCGTCTGAAAACCTGTCTCCTCCGCTTTTCAGACGACCTGCCGCAATCTGAAACCGAAGCGAAAAGTGTTACAATAGCCGTTTTATTTTAGCCGCTTAAGGCGCTTAAGGCAGTCCGACCATGTGTAACCACCATCATCAAAACGACAGCAAAACTCCCCGTTCAGAAGTCAGCGACAACGACACCATCCGCATCCGCGGCGCGCGCACGCATAATTTGAAAAACGTCGATTTGGACATTCCGCGCCACAAACTGGTGGTGGTTACGGGGCTGTCGGGCAGCGGCAAGTCGTCGCTGGCGTTTGACACGTTGTATGCCGAAGGACAGCGGCGTTATGTCGAGAGCCTTTCCGCCTATGCACGGCAATTTTTGCAGATGATGGACAAGCCCGATGTCGATTTGATCGAAGGTCTGTCGCCCGCGATTTCCATTGAGCAGAAATCCACCAGCCACAACCCGCGTTCCACCGTTGGCACGGTAACAGAAATTCATGATTACCTGCGCCTTTTATACGCCCGCGTCGGCACGCCGTATTGCCCCGAACACAAGCTGCCGCTGTCGAGCCAAACCGTATCGCAGATGGTCGATGCCGTCTTGAAGCTGCCGGAAGACACGCGCGTGATGATTTTGGCGCCGGCGGTGCGAGAGCGTAAGGGCGAGTTTGTCGATTTCTTTGCCGACTTGCAGGCGCAGGGTTTTGCGCGGGTGCGCGTGGACGGCGAGGTCTATCAGTTGGACGAAGTGCCGAAGCTGGAAAAAAACATCAAGCACAACATCGACGTGGTCATCGACCGCGTGAAAGTGAAGGCGGACATCAAGCAGCGGCTGGCAGAAAGTTTTGAAACCGCGCTGCGCCACGGCAATGAGCGCGCGCTGGCGATGGAAATGGACAGCGGCGAAGAACATTGGTTTTCCGCACGTTTCGCCTGCCCCGTGTGTTCGTACAGCCTGCCCGAATTAGAGCCGCGTCTGTTTTCCTTCAACAACCCTATGGGTTCTTGCCCGACTTGCGACGGCTTGGGCAACACCAATTTCTTCGACCCCGAAAAAGTGGTCGCGCATCCCGAATTGTCGCTGGCAACGGGCGCGATTGACGGCTGGGACAAGCGCAACCAATTCTATTTCCAAATGATTCAATCGCTGGCGCGGCATTATGGTTTCGATGTGCAGGCTGCTTGGGAAACGCTACCTGAAAAAGTCAAAAAAGTCATCCTGCACGGCTCGGGCAAAGAAGTCATTGATTTCACTTACCTGTCCGAACGCGGCACCACCTTCAACCGCAGCCACGCCTTCGAAGGCATCATCCCCAATCTCGAACGCCGCTACCGAGAAACCGACAGTGAAACCGTGCGCGAAAAACTGCGCGAATACCAAAACCACCGCGCCTGCCCGAGCTGCGGCGGCGCACGTTTGCGCAAAGAAGCCCGCTACGTTTACGTCAGCGGCGAACCCTTGCACGAAGTCTCCGCCTGGCCGCTGACCAAAACCCACCAATTTTTTGAAACGCTGGATTTGGACGGCAACAAAAAACAAATCGCCGAAAAAATCCTCAAAGAAATCACCGAGCGGCTCGGCTTCCTGATTAACGTCGGGCTGGATTACCTGAATTTAAGCCGCTCCGCCGAGACCCTTTCCGGCGGCGAAGCCCAGCGCATCCGCCTCGCCAGCCAAATCGGCAGCGGCCTGACCGGCGTAATGTATGTGTTGGACGAACCCTCCATCGGCCTGCACCAGCGCGACAACGACCGCCTGCTCGCCACCCTCAAACGCCTGCGCGATTTGGGCAACAGCGTGATTGTGGTCGAACATGACGAAGATGCCATCCGCGAAGCCGATTTCGTCGTCGATATGGGTCCCGGCGCGGGCGAACACGGCGGCAACGTACTGATTGCCGACACGCCCGAAAACGTCGCCAAATGCGAAAATTCCGTTACCGGACAATACCTCAGCGGCAAAAAATCCATTGCCGTGCCGTCTGAACGCACGCCCGTCAATCCCGACCGAATGCTCGTCCTCAAAGGCGCACGCGGCAACAACCTCAAAAACGTCACCCTCGAATTGCCGCTCGGTTTGATTACCTGCATCACCGGCGTATCCGGCAGCGGCAAGTCTACCCTGATTAACGACACCCTTGCCAAAATCACCGCCCGCGAACTCAACCGCGCCCAAGAAGAACCCGCCCCATACGACGACATCCGCGGCCTCGAACACCTCGACAAAGTCATCAACGTCGACCAATCCCCCATCGGCCGCACTCCGCGCTCCAACCCCGCCACCTACACCGGCCTGTTCACCCCCATCCGCGAACTCTTCGCCGGCGTACCCCTCTCGCGCGAACGTGGCTACAACGTCGGCAGATTCTCCTTCAACGTCAAAGGTGGCCGCTGCGAAGCCTGCCAAGGCGACGGCGTGATTAAAGTCGAAATGCACTTCCTGCCCGACGTGTACGTTCCCTGCGAAGTCTGCCATGGCAAACGCTACAACCGCGAAACGCTCGAAATCCAATACAAAGGCAAAAACATCAGCCAAGTCCTCGACATGACCGTCGAAGAAGCCCGCGAATTTTTCGACGCCGTCCCCACCGTATCGCGCAAACTGCAAACCCTGATGGACGTGGGCTTAGGCTACATCCGCCTCGGCCAGTCCGCCACCACCCTCTCCGGCGGCGAAGCTCAGCGCGTCAAACTTGCCTTGGAACTCTCCAAACGCGACACCGGCAGAACGCTCTACATCCTCGACGAACCCACCACCGGCCTGCACTTCGCCGACATCGCCCTGCTGCTGGAAGTCATAGGCCGTCTGAAAGGCAAAGGCAATTCGATCGTGATTATCGAGCATAATCTGGATGTGATTAAAACCGCGGATTGGATTGTGGACTTAGGGCCGGAAGGCGGCGATGGAGGGGGGAGGATTATTGCTTCAGGTAACCCCGAGGAAGTGGCGAAGGTTAAGGGGAGTTATACGGGGAGGTATTTGAGAGCCATACTGTAACAGAGTTCACTAGTGTATAATACCCAACTATATAATTTCTAGGAGTGCATTTGTGATGTCTACAACAAACTTTAATACTGAAAATAATACATACGGCAAATTAATTTCCAGTAGCGGTACCATTTTTCAAATTCCAAGATTCCAACGTGACTACAGCTGGGGAGATGAGGAGTGGGAAGAATTATGGGCTGACCTGCAAACATCTATAATTGAGAGTAGTTCCCATTATATGGGGTATTTAGTTCTTCAATCTGTTGAGAAGAATACCTTTAATGTAATTGATGGCCAACAGAGGATAACTACGCTTAGTCTTATGATCTTGGCTGCGATGCGAAACTTAAACTCCCTCATAGCTCAGCAAGTAGAAACTGAAAACAATCGAAGTAGATTAGAAAATATCCGTGCTCGATTTATAGGATTTCAAGATAACATAACTCTGATTTCAAAAAATAAATTAATATTAAATCGAAACAATAATTCTTATTATAAAGATTATTTGGTATCTTTAACAAATAACTTACCTAAGCGCGGTTTTAAAGAGACAGAACATTTACTTCGAAAAGCCTTTGAATGGTTTGATAAAAGAATTGCCGAATTAATAAAACCCTTTCCCAAAGACCGACAGGGTTCTGAAATAGCAAAATTAGTAGAAAATATCGCTGATAACTTATTCTTTACTGTCATAAATGTAACAAATGAGTTAAACGCATATACAGTTTTTGAGACTTTAAATGCTCGTGGAGTAAAACTATCTTCAACAGATTTATTAAAAAACTATTTATTTTCTATAGTCGATAGCGATATTCAGCGTAAATTAAACTCTGACTCGCCAAATGAAATAAAAGAATTAGAAGACAGGTGGGATAAACTCGTTTCTAGAATTGGCTCGGGTAATTTATCAGATTTTCTGAGAAGTTTTTGGCTAAGTAGATATGAATTTATCCGACATAGCAATTTATTCAAAGCTATACGCCAACGTATTGCAAATAAAGCCGATGTATTTAGATTGATGCGTGAAATGGATGCGGATATTGACACATATCTTTTACTACACTCTCCAGAAGAAAGCAATAGTGATGCATCATCTATATCAAAAGATGAATTGCACTACGCAAAATTATTGAAATTATTTAGAGTTAAGCAACATTATCCTTTAATTTTGTCCGCACGAAGAAAGTTGTCTGATAATGAAGATTTTATTAAGGTCCTAAGGGGATGTATGGTTATCGCATTCCGTTACAACGTTATTGGAAATCTACCTACATCAGAGCCTGAAAAATTATATGTTGATGTTGCACAGCAGATAGAAAATTCTAAATTAGATAATTCTCGTGATATTCTACTTGCTCTTCACGAACTATATCCTTCTGATGATGAATTTAAAGATTTATTTAAAAATAAAAAATTATCTACAATTGACTCTAGAAATAACAAAATTGCAAAATACATTTATTCTACAATAGAAACATATTTAACAAATGGGTTGTCATACAATATAGAAGATAAAAAGGTTACTATTGAACATATTCTTCCTCAGAGCCCCAAATCTGGATGGAGTAACTTTACAGATAGCGATCTTGATCAGTTTACCTATCATATAGGTAATATGATGATATTAGAGGAGAGATTAAACAAGGATGCAGAGAACTATTCTTTTGATAAGAAAATCCCTATTTATAAAAAGAGTAGTCTCTCTCAATGTAAAGGTATAGCAGAGCATTATTCAGACTGGAATCCTTCAAATATAAAATCCAGAGCACTTCAATTGGCAAAGAAAGCTGTTGAAATTTGGCGAATCGATCTTTAGCAAGCAAGCCGTAACCTGCATACCCAACCGACTGCGTGCGTGGCTGCGCCCCCCCCCTCTACCTGTGACTCACACGAAACTTCAAAACCAACGTGTAGGGTGTTTGCAGCACGCACGCGGTTTCTTGATTGACCGTTTGCCGTTTCAACTTTTAACTTCGTTGAAGCTAGCGCTTTCAGACGACCTCAAAGGTCGTCTGAAAGCGTCAAATTTGACAAAGTTAAAACCTTAAACAACAAACTATTCCTTCTCCAACACCCAAACCACAAGCAAAAATCCTATGGCGCGTTATCGCAGAAACTTCATTGCCGGCGGCACATTCTTTTTCACCGTCAAACTCGCCAACCCAAAATCGCGCCTGCTTGTCGAACATATCGGCTTCGCGTGCGGCTTATATGGATGTGCAAAAACAATATCCCTTTGAAACCATCGCCGTATGCGTACTGCCGAACCATATTCACGCCATTTGGACGCTGCCGCCCGACGATGCGGATTATTCCCTGCGCTGGCGGCTGATTAAAACCAAATTCTCCACACATTTCCCTCGTGCTGAGAACCTGTCTGCCAGTAAAAAGCGGCAGCACAAACGTGGTCATCTAATTGGCGGTTTGCCGTTTTGAATGTTTCAGACGACCTTTAAGGTCGTCTGAAAGCAAGTTGCAGATTGAAAGGTATAAATAAAAAAACGGATTCCGAGTAGTCGGAATCCGTTTTCACTATAAAGATGTCTCGTATTATTTAGCTTCTTCTTTTGCTGCCGCAGCTTCATCTTTGGCTTCTTCAGCAGCGTCTTTCGCTTCTTCGGCAGCTTCTTTTGCTTCTTCGGCAGCTTCTTTTGCTTCTTCGGCTTTATCTTCTGGAGAAGCAGCAGGGGCATCACCTTTCAATCCATCCAAAGCAGCTTTACAGGTAGCGTCTCTTTGATCAGCAGGCATATCTTTCAAGGCTGCTTTAGTTTGCTCAAATGATTTTTGCATCAGGTCTTTTGTGCCTGCATCAACGCCTTTAGTAATGTCGGCAAAGGCTTTTTCGTATTCGTCGCAAACAGCAGAAGAAGAGCTGCCGCCACATGCGGACAAAGACAGTGCGGTTAGCAGAGTTGCCAATAAAGCTGATGTTTTCATGAGTCTCTCTTTTGAATTTTGGTTAAAAGAAACGATATATTAAATTATTTTGGTAGTGTGTCAAGTATGGTTATTCTATTTCTTTGTTTAAAATCATGTGATTAAGTATATTTATGGCATATTAAAGTATGAGGTTTATTTAATAAATTCCGTTATTAAATAGTGTTTCTTAATTGAATTCATAAGAAAAAAATTGAAATTATTTAAATGGCAACTGAATTTCGTTTGGTACTTTAGCGAGGTCATCATTTTTCTTGTTCAATAATGAAAGATCTCATCATGGCTTGTGTGGTTTGCTGGAAACAGATGCTCTTGAAAAGCTCCCTTAAATATCTTGGAAAGAGGTTAGGGAATTTTGCGAAGGAATCGACTTTTTTGTATTTTTGGTTTTAGGGTTGTTGAGTGTTTTTGCTACAACGGAGTTTGCTTATCTTTTAATTTGTATTTTAAACCGTGGTTGTGGATACGAGTTCTTTATTCACACTGCTTTTAATTTGAAAAATCAATATAGATAATTATAAAAAGCTATTATCACTGTTTGTTGTATTGTTAAATAAAAATACCATATCTTGTGTCTTTGTGATTTAATTCACACCATATGTTGTGTTTGTGTGATAAATCATGAAAATGTTGAAATTCACAATCGAGCAAATCGTATGGCAGGAAGTGCCGGGCGAAGTGTCGCTGGCGTTTCTGTTTTCAGGTTGCCCGTTGCGTTGCAAGGGCTGCCACAGTGCCGATGCGTGGAAAGAGGGTGTCGGCACGGAATTGACCGAGGATTATTTGAGAGGTCGTCTGAAACGCTATCGCGGGCTGATTAGCTGCGTGTTGTTTATGGGCGGGGAATGGCAGCCGGAAGCCTTGCAGAAAATGTTGGGCATCGTGACGCAGGCGGGTCTGAAAGCCTGTTTGTACACTGGTTTGGAGCGTGAGGAGCTGGAAGCGGTTTCAGACGGCATCCTGCCTTATCTGACGTATCTGAAAACCGGTCGCTGGCAGATGGAGCTGGGCGGCTTGGACAGCCCGACAACCAATCAGAAGTTTATCGATTTGCGCACGGGCGAGGTGTTGAACCGCTTGTTTATCAAAGACAAACCTACGTCCAAAATCATTCCGATTACAACCCAGCCGCAGGCGGCCGCTTTTCAGACGGCCTGAGGCTTTTTATCCAACCCACACAGGAGGAATTAACATGATTCGGCTGCATCCCGAACAGTTAAACGGCAAACTGCAATTCATGCACGACTACATCAGCGCGCAAAACGCGGCAGACGGTTCGAAAATGGACGCCAACGCCAACGTTACCCAGAAAAACATCGCCACGATGGAAGCGGAAATCATGAAAGACTTTTTCGTGCAGATTAACCGCGCCCAAGTGTCGCGCAAAATCGCCGAAATTTTCGACCAATCCGTTGCCGACGAATACATCCGCCAGATTGAGGCACATGAGATTTATGTCCACGACGAAACCAGCCTCAAGCCTTATTGTGTGTCGGTTACGCTGTATCCTTTCCTGCTCGACGGCTTAAGCAAACTCGGCGGCGAATCTAAGGCGCCGCAGCATCTGGCATCGTTTTGCGGCTCGTTTATCAATCTTGTGTTTGCCATCAGCGCGCAGTTTGCCGGCGCAGTGGCGACGGTGGAATTTCTAACCTATTTTGACTATTTCGCCCGCAAAGACTACGGCGACAACTATTTGGAAACCCACAGCAAAGAAATCGCCAACCACATGCAGCAGGTGGTGTACAGCATCAACCAGCCTGCCGCCGCGCGCGGCTATCAGAGCGTATTCTGGAATATTTCTGTTTACGATCAATACTATTTCGATGCGATGTTCGGCGATTTCGTCTTCCCCGATTTCAGCAAACCGGTGTGGGCGAGCGTGGCGAAGCTGCAAAACTTCTTCCTCAAATGGTTCAATCAGGAACGCACCAAAGCCGTTTTGACCTTCCCCGTCGTGACCGCTGCGATGCTGACCGACGGCGGCAAATGCAAAGACACCGTGTTCGCCGACGAAATGGCGAAAGAGTTGGCGGAAGGCAATTCCTTCTTCGTCTATCTTTCCGACAACCCCGACTCGTTGGCTTCCTGCTGCCGCCTGCGCAACGCCATCGAAGACCGCACCTTCAGCTACACACTCGGGGCGGGCGGCGTGGCAACCGGTTCCATCAACGTCATCACCATCAATATGAACCGGCTGGAACAAGACGGGCGCGACCTTGCTGCCGAAGTCGCCAAAATCCACAAATACCAATACGCCTACCGCAAACTGATGGAAGAGTACCAAGCCGCCGGCATGTTGCCCGTTTACGATGCAGGCTTCATCACACTGGACAAACAGTTCCTCACCATCGGCATCAACGGCATGGCGGAAGCCGCCGAATCGCAAGGCATCAAGGTCGGCTACAACGACGATTACATCCACTTCGTCCAAGGTCGTCTGAAAACCATATTCGAAGCCAACCAAGCCGCCAGCAAACACTACGGCGTGAAGTTCAACACCGAGTTTGTCCCCGCCGAAAACCTCGGCGTGAAAAACGCCAAATGGGACAAAGCCGACGGCTACAAAGTCAGCCGCGAATGCTACAACTCCTATTTCTACGTCGTCGAAGACGAAGAAATCAACGCGCTCGACAAATTCCTGCTGCACGGCAAAGAACTGGTGGACTGGCTCGACGGCGGCTCTGCGCTGCACCTGAACCTCGACGAAGTCCTGCCCGCATCCGGCTACCGCTCGCTCTTGGACATCGCCGCACAAACCGGCTGCAACTACTTCTGCGTGAACGTGCGCATCACCATCTGCAACGAATGCGGCCATATCGATAAACGCACCCTGCACGCCTGTTCCGCCTGCGGTTCGCACGACATCGACTACGGCACCCGCGTCATCGGCTACCTAAAACGCGTATCCGCATTCAGTAGCGGACGGCGCAAAGAACACGCACTACGGCACTACCATCGTAAAGCAGCTTGATGATATTCAATAGATAAAGGTCGTCTGAAAACTGGTTTTGAGGTTTTCAGACGACCTTTTGAGGTTACGTCTATGACTTTATAAAGGATGGATGAGTTTTAAATTGCGGTATTTATAGTGGATTAAATTTAAACCAGTACGGCGTTGCCTCGCCTTGCCGTACTAT
>ERZ773062.188-NODE-188-length-40913-cov-13.517010_pt1 | contig 40913 bp, 52 predicted proteins | sample MGYA00580626_ERZ773062 | MGnify/ENA primary metagenome ERZ773062 (study PRJEB29015, sample SAMEA2738003) | human oral metagenome | biome: human oral; feature: human-associated habitat; material: dental | place: China | collected 2058 ... | reverse complement strand
CAATTCTAATGACTAATTTTTAGGTTTTTGTGTCCAGTTTTTGTTGACTAGTGCAGCTCGGCAAATTCGTTTGCCTCATCTTCTATCCGACTACTGGAAAAAGAAACAATATGCATGGAGAATGCAGCATACCCCGGATGGCAAATGACATGACCAAGCTCATGACAGAGCACCGCCGCCTGTTGCCATTCTGAGAGATTTTTGTTAATCATGATCAGCCTGCGACGCAAGATTCTTTTCCAGAATCCATTGACGGTCATGGGAAGATCAGCAAAAAGCACGACACAGTTGAGCTCTTTGGCTAGCCGATACGGGTCTGACGTATCGTATTTTTCCACTAGATTTCTCACGCGCAAAGGGATGTTCAGAGACAACAAACACACCTCCCTACATTTCTTTCGTTCCCTTACTTCTTGCGTTTGTTCATCTCTTTTATATCCCAGAAGGCAAGCTCAAGCGCTTTCCTTACTCTTTCTTTGTCCTCTGCGTTCAAAACTACACCGTTATATGTAAGTTCGTCGTCCTCAAGAACTTTTTCGAGCTGGCGACGTGTGCGTGCGTCAATCTTTTGTCCAGTGGGGGTAGTAAGAGAATCTGAATTACCAAGCAGATAGTCTATGGAAACCTTAAAAAAAGAAGAAAGTTCCTTTAGTTTTCGGACAGGACGATTTTCGCCATTTTCATATTTTAGATATGTAACACGCCCTACACCTATAGCCTTCGCTACTTCTTCTTGTGATAAGCCTTTTGCCTCACGTAACTCTCGCAATCGTTTTCCAGTATTCATCATTTCACCTGCCTCTAAAAGTGATTGTTCATAACGTAATTATACATTACAAAAAGAGAATATAAAATACGTTATTTTAAATTACTTTTTGCTTGACAAGTTATTTTTCATAACGTATAATCGGTAATGTAATGAAAGATAACCCGTCGACTTGAGAGGAGGGATATAGTGGAAGGACTGAAAGCCGCCCGTTTGAGTAAAGGTTTAACTCAACTAGAATTAGCTCAAAAAGTTGGAGTGGTTCGTGAGACTGTTTCACTTTGGGAAAGTGGAACAAATCGGGTTAATTCAGAAATGCTTGTCCGCCTTTCTGAAGTTTTGGAGTGCAGTGTAGATTTTTTGTGTAAAAATACGTTATGAAACAGAACATTGAACAAATCCACCTCTCAACAAGAGGCAAAGGAGGTGAGGGGATGAAGTATTCTACACCGAAGACAAGCGCCGAATGCAATAAGTATTTGAAGGCACGCATCGGTGTAACGTGGGAGGAGAATGAACCGCAGGAAAAGACACTATCGGACATCAAGATGTTGCTTGTGGAATACAGGCTTTGGCAGAAGGATGAGGATCATTTCCTACGGCGGACAATCTACACCATGCAAGCGAATCGGCGTTTGGATTGGAAGGTGTTACTTCTCGTTTGCAGCGCAGGGGGATTTGTCGGAACGGCTGCCTGTATTCTGCTCGCATATCTTTTCGGAGTGATCTTGATGGAAGTTCATGTGTAGAGGAGGTGAGGAGATGAAGCGACTGCTTGAACGTCTGGATGATTTCGCTTTTCGTAATCCGGGAGCGATGCTTGTGTTTAATGTTTCTTGCATAATGATTGCCATTGTATGCACATTGATCAACCTGCGCTGATGATGGCAGGTCACGCTCCGTCTCAGTTACAAGGCGAATCATGGTAGATAGCAAAGATGGCGGGGCGTGGATGCCGATAGGAGGTGAGGATATGCCAAGGAAAGCGGCTGACGCAGTAGCCGTGGACATCGTGAAGGTGCTCACGGATGCAGTCGAGCGAATCGCCGCTGAGAAGGTGGCGTCGCAGTCAGAGGCGGTGACACAGAGTATCATAGAGCATCTGCCGGAGGTGATTGCTCTGCCGCCCCCGCCTGCAGAGGTGCCGCTTGAACGTCTGCTGAGTGTCAAGCAGGTTGCCGATCTGCTCGGCTGTTCGACTGGGACGGTAACAAAGCGGTTCGAGAGCGGTGATCTGGCATTTGTGCTCGAGCGTGGCTCGGAGAATCGCAAAGTCCCGTATTCGTGGGTTGTGGAGTATATCCACAGTCTCCCGCGTTACACAGGAAAGCTCAAGGAGAAGAAGGAGGAAAGAACATGAGAAGAAAGATGATTGGGATCCTTGTTTGGGCGCTTGGCAAGCTGAGCAAGGAATATTTGGTGGCCATTTCTGATGGCGGGGATGAGAGAGAATTCATGGAGAAAGGAGACAGCAGTAACCTGCATCTGCTTTCGATCGAACATGTAGTCCTTACTGCCAAGCGGATGGAGGATGCAAAGATGGAAATCATATTTGCATCTGATCTGCTGGCAAGTATAGCGAAGAATTTCGACGAGGAGAGAGACGAATGGAGGTCGCGGAGTGAAGCATGAGTTTTGGAAATCCGTTATGATAGGCGGCGCGTTTGTCGCGACGGCGGTCTTATGTTCTGGGGCCGTCAATCCTTGGGACGATGGAGCGAATGCCGTGATGGTCGAAGAGACCTACACGGTGCGCAGCGGCGATACGCTCTGGGGCATCGCCGAGGAGTATGTCACGAAAAACACCGGCACACGTCGGTACATCCTCGAGTACAAGGAGGGGATATACGAGAATAATCCCTGGCTTGTAGAGCGAGGAGGGCTGATTCGGCCCGGAGATAAATTGACCCTCACATACTGGGTCAAGAATAAGGAGGAGAAGAAATGACAACGGAAATGGATATCATGAAAGAAGAAGCTGCGTTCGAAATGCAGGGCAGCTCTTATGATGGGGACGGCGAGCTCGTCGAGGTGTCCTATTCTGACCTGCGTGCAGCCAACATCGGCGACACGTGGGAGGCACGCGATACTCACAACTGCGGTCGAGCTCTTGACGAGGAGAGCGCTGAGGTTGTCTACAAGACGGAACGAGGTGCGGCAGTCCTGTTCCGCAACTGGGGCACGACGGACGACCCCAACCCGGAACATTGGGAGAGTGCCCCTAAGCTCGTCTGGTACGAGTTCGCGTGAGGAGGAGCAGGAATGACGAAGTGGCAGACGCGGCGCGAGATTGTAAGCCCGCCGCTGACGATGCACATTGTTTTCCGCATCGTTGACGGTGTAGAGGAACGAAGCGGTACGCATTATGCGACGTTGGATGAGGCTCTCTCACATGTGAGAGAGCTCAACGCAAAAGAAAAGCGCCCACAGCGGCGGCAACCGCTCTGAGCGCAGGGCAATAAAGCTATACCGTGAGTATATCACGGATGAGGAGGAATAGCAAACATGAGATACAGGGTAAATTTCCGTATTGAGGGGGCTGTCGAGGTAACAGCCTCATCTGAGGAGGAGGCAGAGGAGATCGTCGAGGATATGGAGCGTGGCGATCTGTTCAAGGCGTTTGATTTCGACGAACAGGAATTTTCGGCGGCAGCGTATGAGATAGATGAGGAGGAGTAGAGATGGCAAAACTCATCATGACCGTCGCTGAAATGGAGGACGAACAGAAGTGGCTCGAGGCCCGACGCGCAGGCATTGGCGGCAGCGATGCCGCTGTCATCGTTGGTCTCAACCGCTGGAAGTCTCCCTTTCAGCTCTGGCTCGAGAAGACGGGCAGGGCAGAGCCGGAAGACCTCAGCGACAACGAATACGTCTACTGGGGCAAGGTGCTCGAGGAGGCGGTCGCGAATCGCTTCTGCGAGCTGACAGGAAAGAAGGCGCAGCGGCGCGGGCTCTTGCAGATGGATGGTTGTCCATACATCATAGCAAGTGTCGACCGCATGGTCGTCGGTGAGAACGCGGGCCTTGAGTGCAAGACTTGCAACGGCTTCGCGGCGAAGGAGTGGGAGGACGACGAAGTCCCCGCCGCCTACTATGTGCAATGTCAGCACTACATGATGGTCACGGGCTGCGAGCGATGGTACATCGCTGTTCTGATCGGCGGGAATAGGTTCGTGTGGAAGGAGATTCCACGCAATGACAAAGAGATTGATCTCCTGTTCCAAACAGAGACTGAGTTCTGGCATAAGGTTCAGGAGGGTATCATGCCAGAGGTGGACGGAAGCGAGAGCTGCAAGGATGCCCTCGTCGCAGAGTTTCAGGGCGGCATCGCTGAGCCGTTAACGCTTCCAGGCATGGCAGTGGGGATCATCGAGCAAATCCGTAAAATCGAGGATGCGAAAAATGATCTCGAAAACAACAGCGAGTTTTATAAGAATCAGCTCCGCAAGATGATGGGGAGCTACGAGCTCGGATATGCGGGAGATTACAAAGTCTCATGGAAGGCACAGGCGGGGCGCACAACCATCGACAGTAAGGCACTCAAAGAAAAGGAGCCGGAAATCTACGCCAAGTATGCCAAGCAGGGCAAGCCGACCCGAGTACTGCGGATCAGCTGATAAGGAGAAGGGAGAAATTTATCATGGCAAGTGTAAAAGGCGGCGCAATTCAGAAAGCGCAGGAACAGAAGACCGTGGCGGCACAGCAGCAGAAGTCAATCAAAGACCTCATCATTTCGATGGAGGGGCAGATCGCGAAAGCACTGCCCTCCGTCCTTACTCCCGAACGCTTCACACGCATGGTGCTCACGGCACTCAGCACGAATCCAACACTGCGTGAGTGTACGCCGGCCAGTTTTCTCGGAGCGATGATGCAGGCGGCGCAGCTTGGCGTCGAGCCGAATACCCCGCTCGGGCAGGCGTATCTTATCCCGTATAAGAACCACGGGACAATGGAGTGTCAGTTCCAGCTCGGCTACAAGGGGCTTCTCGACCTTGCGTATCGGAGCGGTGAGGTCGTAATCATCCAGGCGCACGAAGTCTACGAAAACGATACATTTGAGTATGAGTTCGGGCTTGAACCGAAACTCAAACACATTCCGGCAACAGGCGAGAAAGGTGCTGTCACACACTACTACGCCATGTTCAAGACCAAGAGCGGCGGCTACGGCTTCCACGTCATGGGACGCGACGAGGTGGAGGAGTTCGCGAAGAAGTACAGTTTCGCCTATAAGAAAGGATATACGTCTCCGTGGACGACGAATTTTGACGAGATGGCGAAAAAGACTGTGCTCAAGGCATGCCTCAAGTATGCGCCGATCAAAACGGAGTTCGCACGCACGTTGAGCGCGGATGAGACCATCAAGACATCAATCGCGGCGGATATGGTCAGAGAGGCAGACGAGACGGACTACATCGATGCTGAAGCCGTTGAAGTCGAGGACACGCCCGTTGAGGATGCGCCGAAGCCGAACAAGTTTATGAGTGCGGCAAAGGATGCGCCAGATAACGTTGACCCGGAGACGGGCGAGATCAAATGATTCTGGTTGGCAGCGTTGTCGGGGAGACGGACAGAGGTATCAATATCTTTGTCCCCTTCCCGGAGCGCATAGATAAGCTCTATGACTGTCATGAGAGCGTTGGTGTAGAGTTCGTTGACAAGCGTCGTATCAGTGCGAAGCAGCGAAAGAAAGCCTATGTACTGATCTCATACATCGCCGCATGGTGGGGATATACCCCGCTGGAGTGTATGAAGGAAATGCTCAAGCTGATGTTTGTTGGCGAGGCTGAGACGCTCCGACGTTCGTTCTCTCTCTCGGACTGCGATATGACTACGGCGCGGCTGTTTATCACGTACCTCGTTGATTTCTGCCTCTTGCATGGGGTAGACGTCGGAGAACCGCTGTATCAGCTCTCAGAGGACATCCCACGCTATGTGTGGGCGTGCCTGATGAATAAGCGGTGCGCGGTGTGCGGCAGGAAAGCGGAGTTGCATCACTGCAACGGCAGCGTGGTCGGCATGGGGCGCAACCGCAAGGAGATATGCCACATCGGAATGCGGGCGTTGCCTCTTTGCAGGGAGCACCATACGGAGATCCATAAGGTAGGGCAGGAGGATTTCCTCAAGAGGTATTTCCTCGAGCCGGTACGGATTGATGAGAGGATCGCAGATGTGTACCGCCTGCGGAAGAAAAATAGGAGGTGAATGGTGTGCTGACGCTGATTGATCGGTTCAGAATGTTTGCAAGGGCAGCATCGGCGGACGATCGAATCGGCTCCATCGAAATAGCGGTTTATACAATGCTGCTGAGCATTGACAATGACCTGCTGTTTCAGGAGTGGTTCGGGTGCTCTGATCGTCGCTTGCAAGATATGACCAACGTCGGAAGCGTGAATACCATCACAAAAGCGAAGAACAGGCTGAAGCAGCTCGGGTGGATTGATTTCAAGACAGCGGGCAAAAAGACGACCTTGTATAAATTGACCATCCCGACATGTGCGACAGATACTGCGACAGATACTGCGACAGATACTGCGACAGATACTGCGACAGATACTGCGACAGATACTGCGACAGATACTGCGACAGATACTGCGACATTAATAAGACAAGACAAGACTGCTAGACAAGACAAGACTGCAGCAGCTGCAACGCGCACGCGCGAGGGAAACAGCGAACTCGGAGAAGTGGTGCGATGTTTCGAGGACAACATTCACCCCATCACGGGGAAGATCGAACAGGATACACTTGTTGATCTCACGGACGAGTACAGTGCTCTCTGGGTGACAGAGGCGATCAAGGAGGCGGCGTTATCCAACGCGCGTAATCTGCGCTATATCACGGCGATTCTTGAGCGGTGGAATCGTGAGGGATTCAAGGCACCTCGGAAAGGAGTGAAGAGCAGTGGAACAAGCAGGGACAATAGCCGAGAAGCTCTTGAAGCGCGGTATCCGGATTTCGTCGAAGCCGACCGAAACCACGTCTATCCGTGGGAAGTACAATCTCCCGGCAGAGGAGATCGAGCGGCATCGGGATGAGATCGCGGAGATTGAGCGCCTGCAAGACCTCTGCCGCGGATGCACGGGAGAGACCTGCAAGCAACCCTCACAGGGGATGATCCCCGTCGTGGATACGTCCTATGGGCGGTTTTGCCACGCTCTCAGCCCCTGCAAGCATGAGCGCAACAGGAGGGAGCGTCTGCGGATTGCGCGGCTCTTTGCCTCAGCGCGGATTCCGCGCACCTACGAGGGGGATACGTTCGCGGACTACACCGTGACGGACGGCAATCGCCACGCGGTGGAATCGGCGCGCTGGATGCTGGACGGCGGCAGCGGAGTGTTTCTTTACGGGGAGAAGGGGACGGGAAAGACCAAGCTCGCGGCAATCATTGCCAATGAGCGGGCAAGGGCGGGACATCCTGTACTCTTTGCCTCGGTGCCTGATCTGATGGCTGACATCCGTGCATCATTCGACGGCGGAAAGACAGCGGAGACCGTACAGGCGGTCAAGGAGACGCCGTTTCTGGTGCTCGATGACCTCGGCAGCGAGAAAATGAGTGAGTGGGTCGGGGAGCAGCTCTTTTGCATCGTCAATCACCGCTATAACGAGCGGCTGCAGACGGTTGTGACGAGCAATTACAGCCCAACGGAGATCATCGGACACATGGCGACCGTAGACAAGCGTGGCAACGTGATTGACGATATGCAGGGGCAACGCATTATGTCGCGTATCTACGAGATGTGCGAGCGGGTAGAGATTAGGGGCGCCGACTGGCGTATGAAAGGAGCGTGCTGAGATGGATTTGAAGTGGATAAGGCAGATGGCAGAAAGGATAAATGAACTGGAAGAGGAGAACAAGCGCTTGAAAGGCTTGTTGGAAGAGCAAGATAACAAGCAGGTGCTCAATATGACAAAGCCGCAGCCGTGCACGAAGTACAGCGATGCGGAACGGATGGCATGGATTGCAAAGCTTGTTGAAGAGACGCATGAGGTTGTGCAGGAGGCGCAGATCGTTGCGCAACTTGAGAAAGCGGACGAAGAAGCGCTGAGCACCGTCCTTTGGGAAGCTAGGAAACGTCTTGCGATGGAGCTGACGGACGTTATTACCGTCTGTGTTTCGTGGCTAGATGCCCAGGGCTGGGACGAGGAAGAGCGTGACGAGCTGCAGAGGCTCGTGAACGAGAAGAACCGCGAGCGCGGGTATTTCTGAGGAGGCGGCGAGATGGAACAGCCTACAAAAGGGCAGCTTGAATACGCAAAAATACTCCTGCGTGAACTCGGGTATGACGTTGACGATTATCCTCTCCTGGACATGGACAGCGCACAGGTATCGGAGCTGATCGACGAATTGAAAGACGAGCTATACGGATGAGGTGATAATATGGACGAATACACACCATGCAGGAAATCAGACCCGACGGCGCGGGAGGCAATCGGGCGTGTGATGCGGGCACAAAAACAGGAGATCACAGGGGAGCGACACCGGAAAGCTGTGCCGAAGGATATGCGTCGTGAGGTCTACGAGATGTACGATGGGCACTGCGCGTATTGCGGCAAGGAGATCGATATCAAGGAGATGCAGGTCGATCATGTGCAATCCGTCAAACTCGGCGGCGCGGATGAGATCGAAAACTATCGCCCCGCGTGCCGCTCGTGCAATTTCTACAAGTCCACGATGAGTGTTGAGGGCTTGCGTGAACAGCTGGGACTTATCATCGGGCGGCTCGAAAAATTGTTGACGTTCCGCCTTGCTCTTGCACACGGTTTGATTCGGCTCACAGGCAGACCCGTCAAATTCTATTTCGAGGAGTATGGTCGATGATTTTGCATACGCCACGCAGAAAGGCGAACAAATACCACGCACGCAAGACAACGGTCTATAGGCGCACCTTTGACAGCAAGCGCGAGGCGGAGTGGTATATGATGCTTCGCGAGAAACTGAGACTCGGCGAGATCAAGCACCTTGAGTGTCAGCCAACGTACACCTTGCTTGAGGGGTTCCGGGACAATCAAGGCAAGCAGCAGAAGCCGATAACGTACACGCCTGATTTCATGGTCGAGTATGACGATGGGCGGCGCGAAGTCATCGAGGTCAAGGGGGTACGCACGCGGGACTATCAGCTGCGCAAGAAACTGTTTCTGCACATGATGCGGGAGACGGATATTATCTTTCGGGAGGTGCGGTAATGAAATATTGCAGATACTGTGCCAACTGCCTCACAATCGGTCATTACTATTACTGCGATGAGCGGGAAATAGTTCTGTCCTTTTCGCAGATACGCCACCAGACATCGTGCTCTGGTTTTTATCCGTCGTGTATGGGGGATGTGGACACAGGGCGACAATATCGACCGAAAAAGGGGAAGCCTGTTGTACGTGATGTTGAAATTTCATTGTTTTAGGGAGGTGCGGTGATGGATTATCACATTGAGTCCATGACGCAGGACGAAAGCGGAATCGTCTGTGAGTTTTCCTATGGTGGGCAGGAATATGAGGCTGCCATGGATGATTACGATGGTGAGTCTTACGGCATAACAATCTATCGCGGGTATGACCCGGATTTTGTGCATCTTGATTACACGGGATTTGTAAACGAGGAAGGCATGAGGAAGTGTGTTCGCGATTTTATCGCGGTAATTGAGGATGGGTGGACATGGAACTGATTGTAGATAACTTTGCCGGCGGCGGAGGTGCCTCAACAGGAATTGAGCTTGCGACAGGGCGGAGCGTAGACGTTGCAATCAACCACGATCCTGCCGCGATTGCAATGCACAGAGCCAATCACCCTGCGTCGAAACATTACTGCGAGAACGTATGGGATGTTGACCCCGTAGAGGCGTGTGGCGGGCGTCCGGTAGGCCTGGCGTGGTTTTCGCCGGACTGCAAGCATTTCTCGAAGGCGAAAGGCGGAAAGCCAGTCGAAAAGGCGATTCGCGGGCTTGCGTGGGTGGCAATTCGCTGGGCGAAACTGGTGCGGCCGCGCGTTATCATCCTCGAAAACGTAGAGGAGTTTACGACATGGGGCCCGCTCGTTGATAATCGCCCTGACCCATCGCGCAAGGGGCAGACGTTTCGGCGGTTCGTTCACGCACTGAAGCGCTACGGTTACAAGGTCGAGTGGAACGAGCTCAGAGCGTGTGACTACGGTGCGCCGACCATACGCAAACGCTTTTTCCTGGTTGCGCGATGCGATGGCCTGCCGATTGTATGGCCGGAGCCGACGCACGGGGACCCTGTAACGCTCTTTGTTGCAAGCGGCATACTACAGCCGTGGCGTACGGCGGCAGAGATTATCGACTGGTCAATCCCGTGTCCGAGCATATTTGCCCGGAAGAAACCACTCTGCGAAAACACAATGCGGCGCATAGCACGCGGACTCAAGAAATTTGTCCTCGATAATCCCGAGCCGTATATCGTGGACAAGAACCTTGCACCGTTTCTGATCCAGTATCACGGAGAGCAGTCGGATAAGGACGTAAGAGGACAAGTAATAGACCGTCCACTCATGACCGCAGACGCATCCAATCGGTACGGACTTGTGACGGCATTCATCAGCAAATATTTTGCCGGAGGATACCAGAGTGCGGGCGCTGGTGTAACCGTTCCGTTGCCGACCGTGACCAGCATAGATCACAATGCGCTCGTTGAGGCGTTCTTGGTTAAGTATTACGGTCAAGGTGAGGGACAGACGCTCACAGAGCCACTGCATACAATCACGACCAGAGATAGATTCGGTGTGGTTGCTGTATGCGGAGAGTTGTATCAGGTCACGGATATCGGCATGCGGATGCTTACGCCGAGGGAGTTGTTCCGGGCGCAGGGATTCCCGGAGGGATATATCATCGACCGCGATGCAGACGGCAAATATTATCCAAAATCGGCGCAGGTTGCCCGATGCGGGAATGCGGTGCCGCCGCCGTTTGCAGAGGCTCTTGTCAGGGCTAATCTGCCAGAGCTGTGCGGCGCGGAAGAACGAGAGAGCGCATAAGGAGGAGTAAGAGTAGTGGACAAGCAAATACTTGACGCATGCTGCGGCTCTCGAATGTTCTGGTTTGACCGCGAGCATCCGGCAGCCGTGTTCATGGACAATCGCAGTTTTGCCCAATACCTTTGTGATGGTCGGCGGTTCGAGGTAAAGCCCGATCTGATCGCTGATTTTCGAGAGATTCCGTTTCCAGATGAGAGCTTCCGTCTTGTCGTATTTGATCCGCCGCATCTGTGTCGTGCAGGAAAGACTTCATGGCTCGGCGTAAAATACGGCATCCTTGAGAGTACATGGCAGGATGATCTGCGCCGAGGATTCGAGGAGTGCATGCGCGTTCTGAAAGATTACGGAGTGTTGATTTTCAAGTGGAGCGAAGATCAGATCAGAACGGCGGACATTTTGAAGCTGCTCCAGATGCAGCCGTTGTTCGGGAATCGGAGGGGCAAGACAATCTGGCTGGTGTTTATGAAATTTCCGGAGGATGAATCAAAATGAATCATTGGGTAGGAATCGGGCGTCTCACACGAGACCCGAACGTAAAATACACGCAGAGCGGCAAGGCGTGTGCGAAATTCACACTTGCGATTGACATGCGCAGGAGCGGGGATGGAAATCAACTAAATCTCATGTAGCGAGGAGGAATAGTTTTGCTTGAGAACAATACAGCTCTACAGATCGCGGATGAGATCAGACAAGACCGCAAGCGCGCGGAATCGATGCTGCTGAACTATGCGGAGGAGCTGAAAACCTACCGTCTACAACGCGAGGAGTATGTGCGGGGCACCGTACAGGGAGGAGGCGGGAATCTGCCGGGACATCCGACGGAGACGAAAGCTCTGCGTGGTGTCAAGTTTGATGAGACCTATCCTACCTATACGTGGCTGCGTGCGGTGGAGTTTGTAGAGCGTGGGCTCTCGGAGCGCAAGCAAATATTTCTGGATGCACGGCGTAAGGCATCACGCCAAAAGGCAGGGAGAGGGCGTAGAGCGTGGCTTGTGCTGACACAAAGACTGTACTGCGAGGCGATACGGGAGCGGTTTCTCAATACGGAGTTCTTTGTGTCGGAGAGGACATTAAGGGCTATGTGGGATTATATTATTGCTCGGACCGTAGAGGCATATCTAAAACTCGAACAGAAAAAAATTAAATAGACATGTCTCATAAACGCCTTTTCTGGTGGTAATATGATAGCGTGGGTAGTTTGGGGATAGACCCAACCACTGATCTCTCCTCCTATACCTTTTACGGATAGCCGTCTCGATCGAGGCGGCTTTTCTATTGGGCGAGGAGGGGGGGAGATATAAAATTTTGCGATTTTTTATACTTCGTTTACGTGAAATGTAAAATATCTGGGTTTTTTTATAAGTAAGGAGGTGACGATGTGAAACTGACACCGAAGCAGATTAGGTTTGTAGATGAATACCTTGTTGATTTCAATGCGACACAGGCGGCGATACGGGCCGGATATAGCGAGAAAAACGCATATCAGATTGGCTCGGAAAACTTGAGAAAACCACAGATTCAAAGCGAAATTGCACGTCGTCAAAAAGACCTCCAACGGCGCACAGAGATATCACAAGATCGTGTCGTGAAGGAACTTGCGAGAATTGCATTTGCTGATGCGTCAGATTATGCATGTATCGAAACGTATATGTATGAAAACAAGGAAGGCACCTTATCTCCGATACAGGTAGTCTCTCCAAAAGACACGGGGGTGCTTTCTGACGATCAACGTGCAGCGATTGCAGGAATCAAGCAGGGCGCGAACGGCATCGAAATCAAGCTGCATGACAAGATCAAGGCGCTCGAATTGCTGGGACGGCATATTGGCATGTTCAACGATAAATTGTCGCTCAGCGGCGCAGACGGCGGACCACTGACATTCCGATGGGAGGGCAAGGATGGCTGAGATTGTAATACCATATACGCCCCGCCCGATATGGAAAGATACGATTCATCCTGCGCTCACTGCAAATCGTTTCGCGGTGCTCGTCTGTCATAGACGTTTCGGCAAGACGGTCGGCACGGTCAATGAGATGATACGTAAGGCGATACTCAATGACAAAAAGGCACCTGTATATGCCTATGTTGCACCGTTTCGGAATCAGGCAAAGCGCGTGGCGTGGGAATACCTGAAATACTATACCAATCCAATACCGGGGCGCGCCGTGAATGAATCGGAGCTGTATATCGAGCTGCCGACACGGCATGCAAGATCACCGGGCGCAAGGCTCTATATCATCGGCGCAGATCATCCCGATGCGCTGCGTGGTATCTACCTCGACGGGGTAATCCTTGACGAGTACGCGGATATCAAGCCGGAGCTCTGGGGCGGTGTTATTCGCCCTGCGCTTGCAGACCGCGAAGGATGGGCGGTATTCATTGGGACGCCGAGGGGGCAGAATCAGTTTTACGAGATGTACCAACACGCGGAGAAATCGGCGGGTTGGTACTCTTGCATTTACAGGGCAGACGAAACGGGCGTGCTTCCCGTCGAAGAACTCAAGGATATGCAGGCGCAGATGACAGAGATGGAGATTCGGCAGGAGCTCCTTTGTGACTTTACTGCCTCTGCATCCGATGTGGTTATCCCGATTGATCTTGTCACGGCAGCCGCAAACAGACTGCTCAAGGATGATGATGTACTCGGACAACCTGTCATCCTCGGCGTGGATGTAGCACGCTTCGGCGATGACAAGACGGTGCTCTGTATCCGTCAAGGGCTGTGGCTCAAAGATATTCGTACGTTCCAAGGGCTCTCCACGATGGAGACTGCAAGCCGTGTGATTGACTGTATCAATCAGCATCATCCGCACGCGACCTTTATCGATGCTGGGGCAATGGGGGCAGGTGTGATTGATCGTTTGCGGCAACTGCGCTATCAGGTGTCGGAGGTCAATTTCGGCGAGATGGCAATGGATGCACAGCGTTATGCCAATATCCGCGCGGAGATGTATTTCAAGTGCCGCGCATGGCTTGAGGCGGGCGGGGCAATCCCGCAGAATGCGGAGCTCAAGACAGAGTTATCCACGGTAGAGTACAAGTTCAATCCGACTGGGCGAATCATTCTGGAGCCTAAGGACAAACTCAAAGAACGGACGGGGAAAAGCCCCGATCTTGCCGATGGGTTTGTCCTGACGTTCGCTCGGCCGGTTTATATAAATCCGTCTGCGGGAGGGATTGGAGACGATGCCTCATCGGCAGAATACGATCCGTTTGCGGATATGTGACCCTTGAAAGGAGGAATGTGGTATGAAGTTTGATTTGCAGTTGTTCGGCGGCAGTGGAGGCGGTGGCAGTGCTCCGCCAGTGAAACAGAGTGCGCCGGGTTCTACTGCTGCGGCGACGATTGACAGCACAACTGCGGGAGAGCGTCAGTCGATCCACGATAAGCTTGCAAAAGCAAGAGGTCGTGCGTCAACGGACAAGACGGGCGGCCTTTTTGGCGGGATGTCGGATATGATGAGCAACATCAAAAAAGCTCTGCTGGGTGAGTGATCTCTATGGCACAGATGCCAAAAGCAATACAGGAGATGCTGCGCGACAGCGATGCCATCCGCCGCAAGAAAAATCTTGTTACACAGATGATGACCGAGCGTACGCAGTTCGAGAGCACATGGAAACAGCTCAGTAAGTATATCAATCCGACACGCGGCCGCTTTGACGAGGACAAGACGCAGGACGGCAGACGCCGCGATTATTTCCTGCTTGACCCATATCCAATGGAGGCGAGCGGGAAATGTGCCGCAGGGCTGCATTCGGGGCTTACGTCGCCGTCTCGTCCGTGGTTTGCGCTCGGACTTCAGGACAAGGAGCTCGCGGAGTATCACACGGTCAAGCTGTGGCTTGAGGAGTGTCAAGATGTGCTCATGGGAATCTATGCCAAGAGCAATATCTATAACATGCTGCTCAACATCGAGGCGGAGCTTACGCAGTTCGGCACGGGTGCAGCACTTCTTCTTGAGGACTTCAACACAGGCGTTTGGGCACGTCCCTACACCTGCGGTGAGTATGCGGGCAATGTGGATGCGCGCGGGCGCGTGGTGCAGTTTGCACGAAAGTTTAAGCTCAACGCTTGGCAGATGGTGGATGAGTTTGGGGAGGATGTTGTGAGCGATGCGGTGCGCAATGCGTATCGCGCGAAGAATCTCAAAGACTATTTCCCTGTGACCATGCTCATCGAGAAGAACGCCGACTATAACCTGGATTCAAATGCCCTGCTCAACTTCAAGTACAAGTCCTACTATTTCGAGGATTCGCAGACAGATGTGTTTTTGAAGGTCAGCGGGTATCACGAAGTCCCGTTTCTGATGCCGCGCTGGACGGTGATCGCCAACGGGATTTACGGCGTTGGACCCGGGCACAATGCGCTTGGGAACTGTATGCAGCTGCAGAAGATCGAGAAGATCAATATGCGTCTTTTGGAGCACCGCTCTGACCCTGCATTGATTGTTCCGTCCTCGGTTGGCAAGGTCAATCGACTGCCGGGCAAGGAAACACTTGTGCCGGATAACATGATCAATGGGGTTCGCCCGCTCTATGAGGCAACAGGTGATCGCGGAGAGGTCATGCAGACAATCCAGTACAAGCAGCAGCAGATCGGCGCGGCATTTTACAACGATCTCTTTGTGATGCTTGCACAGCAGGACAATCCGCAGATGACCGCCCGCGAAGTTGCGGAACGGCACGAGGAGAAACTTTTGATGCTCTCTCCCGTATTGGAGCAGATGCACAACGAGGTTCTTGCACCACTCACACGGCGGTCGTTTGAAATTTGTTACCGCAACGGGCTTCTGCCTCCGTTGCCGGAAGAACTCAAAGGGCAGGAGGAGAGTATCAAGGCGGAGTTTATCTCACTGCTTGCACAGGCCCAGAAAGCTGTTGGAACAAACGCAATGGAGAAAACCCTTGCGATTGCAGGGAATCTCATGGGTGCGTCGCCTGAGATCATGGACAACCTTGATCTTGATGCGGCAATCCGCGAGCATGCACAGATGTCCGGCACGCCTGAAACGATCATGCGTGATGAGCAGGATGTGCAGAAGATGCGACAGCAGCGTGCGCAGCAGATGCAGCAGGAACAGCAAATGCAACAGGCGGCAGCAATGGCAAAGCCGCTGAGAGACAGCGTAGAGGCGGCAAGGCTCCTTTCCGAAACGCCCGTCAATGAAAACACAATTGGTAGCATTCTGGGGGGAGGCTGATGTATGGATTTAGACACACTTGAAAACATTATGCGGCGTCCGGAAGGGCGTCGTTTTGTTTTGGAAGTGCTTGACCTCTGCTGCGTAGATCAACACTACACAACAGGGAACGGGCGTGAGGACATATTCGCCAACGGGCGGCGTTCGGTTGGTGATGAAATCCTGCGCTGCATCCGCCGCATTAAATCCGGCAATGAATCAACAGATGGTCTTGCGTTGGAATATGCCATGCGTCGTGAGCATCAAAGAAGAATGGAGGAATTAGAACATGGACGAGATGACGACGACTGACCCGCAGGGAGGAGAGGGCACACCGCCCGCACGGCCGCTGGAGACACCCGCTGCGCCGCCGCAGAATCCGCCGGGTGGACAGCAGGACACACCTCCTGCAACACCCCCTGAAAATCCGTTTGGCTTTCAGCAGGAGGAGCCTGTTATTCCCGATGTGTATGAGTTCAATCTTCCCGAAGGTTTGACAGTCTCGGATGAGCAGAAAGAAGCGTTTACGGCCGTCGCAAAGGAAGCAAGGATGACGCAGGAGCAGGCAAACAGCCTGCTCAAGATGCATGCAGACATTGTGATGGAGCAGCAGCGGCAGGCGGAAGAGATCAAGAACCAGTGGATGAATGAGTGCGCTAAGCAGGGGCTCAATACCCCCGAGAATCTTGCGGCGGCAAAGATCGCTGTGGATACGTTCGGCGGCGGCGATGCCATGAACGCCTTGATTGAATCCGGTGCTGCGTATCATCCAGCGGTACAGGCGTTCTTGCAGCGCATCGGTCATCTTCTGAAGGAGGACAATGCGCCGGATGGAAAGGCCGCTGCACAGGCGACGGCAGCAGATTTGCTTTTTGCGAACAGTAAGTATTAAGAACTGGAGGAATAAAACATGAGTGATTGCGTAACTTTGCAGGATTGGGCAGCACGTTTTGGTGCGCAGGGGCAGCTTGCGGAGCAGAAGATTATCGAACTGCAGAGTAAGACGAACCGTATTCTTGACGTGATGCCGTTCAAACAGTGCAACCAGAAGACAATGGAAACAGCCCTTATCCGTGCAGAACTGCCGGATGTGGCATGGCGTATCATCAACAAGGGCACGAAGCCCGGCAAGTCCAAGAGCAAGACGGAATCCTTCACCTGCGGCGGAATGGAAGCGTTTGCGCAGATTGACGAGAAGTTGATGCAGATCAACGGCAATGACAACGCATGGCGTCTTTCTGAGAACGTAGCCTATCAGGAGGCGATGAACCAGGAGATGGCATCGACCTTCTTCTATGGAGACGAAAAGGTCACGCCGGCAAAGTTTACCGGGCTTTCCGCTTACTACTACAGTAAGACAACTCAGGATCGTATTTGGGCAGATCAGATTATTGACGCAGGAGGAACGGGCAACGCCCTGACCTCTCTGTGGCTTGTCGGTTACAGCCAGGATACCGTCTATGGAATTTTCCCCGAGGGCACGAATGCAGGGTTTAGGTATCTTGATAATGGCCGGCGGTCCCTGTTCGACAAGGATGGCGGCAAGTATTACGGTTACGAGTCGCAGTACAACTGGGATATGGGGCTGTGCGTGCGTGACCCTCGCTATGTCGTTCGTGTTGCCAACATCGACACAAGCAAACTCGCGGGTGCGGAGGCGGATGCGTTTGTCGAGAATCTCATCCGTGCCTACAACCAGATCGAGAATCCCGACAAGTGCACGATGGCATTCTTCGGGAATCGCGCTGTCCAGACGTATCTTGACATCCTCGCGTCCAAGAAGACAAATGTGCGTCTCTCGATCGACGAGTTCGGCGGTAAGAAGATCACGCATTTCTGGGGCGTCCCGGTTCTGCGTTGCGATGCGATCCTAAACACTGAGAGCAAGATTGACTAAGGAAGGAGTATAAGTTATGGCTTATATTGATAACGAATTGATCTTTTGCAATGACGTTGCAACGGCGGCATCCGTTACGAGTTCGGTGCTTGACATCGGGCTCGGCGGTGCGTTCGTACATCCGCTTTTTATCGACGTTAAGCTTACCGCGCCTGTCACGTCGGGCAAGGTGGAGACGATCACGGTTCAGTCCTCGGCGACATCGGCGTTTGCTTCGCCGGTTACTGAGATGAGTGTAACTGTGCCGACCTCTATCAACCAGACGAAGAAGGCGGCGACGCTCGCGCAGTTCTATGCACCGATTCGCACGGGCAATCGTTATGTGCGCCTTGTGATTGCAGGAACTACGCCGACGGGCGGTAAGCTTACGGCGTACATGAGCTCTGGAACGGCGGTGAATCTCTAATGCGATATCGCGTGAATACGACCTGTCAGTTTCGCAACAGGCTCTATGAGAAAGACGAGGTTGTTGATCTTCCTGCGGAGGTGGAAGTGCCTCCGTATTTTGATGCGTTGGAAGAGGTTGCGCCGCCCGTGCAGGATACTCCGAATGAGGGCGATGTGAACGACGATACGCCGCCCGCGCAGGAGATTCCGACGACGGCAAAGAGAGGACGCAAGAAATAAGGAGTGGGGCTGATGTATGGGGACAAGTGTTTTCGTGCGTCAGCCCCTTTTCTCTTTAAGGAGGTGGAATGATGGATAAGATCGATGTTTGCAATCTCGCACTCTCGCGAATCGGGATTGATACAGTCGAGGCACTCACAGAAGCAAGTGAGCCGGCGCGTGTATGCAGTCAGTTTTACGACCACTGCCGCCGCGTCGTATTGCGAAAATATCCGTGGACGTGGGCAACGCGTCGAGTGCAGCTTGCGGAACTTACGGATAAGCCGCAGGGCTATTCCTACGCCTATCGTTATCCTGCGTCATGCGTTGCGCTGCGCAAGCTCTATAATGGTCATTTCGACAACATCCCTGCGTATACGGGGTATCAGATTGTCAGTGACAAAGAAGGGCGCGTCATCTATACCGATGTAGCGAATGTCTCGGCAGAGTATACGGCAGACATCGAGGACACAGGTCTTTTTGATGATCAGTTTGTCGAAGCCCTCAGCTGGAAACTTGCTGGAGCTATTGCATTTAAACTCACAGGAAATGCACAGCTTCCGGGATATTGCGAAGAACAATATACGGCGCTCTTTCTGGATGCTGTGGCGAACAATGAGGACGAGCAGAATGCGGAGGAGAAAGAACCGTATACGCTCATTGCGGCGCGTTTCGGGGGTGACTTCTGATGGCGGGCGGGCAAATGTATCCCCTAAAGCCGAGTTTTGCTGGCGGCGAACTCACGCCTGCACTCTACGGGCGGACGGATTTACAGAAGTATGATGTAGGTGCGTCGACATTAAAGAATATGATTGTCCTGCGGTATGGCGGGGCGACACGCCGCCCGGGCTTTCGTCATGTGGCAAAGACGCAGAGCGGGAAAAGGGCGCGCCTGATTCCGTTTCAGTATTCGACGGAACAGAGTTATGTTCTCGAGTTCACCGCTGGATGTATTCGAGTGTTTACAAAAGGTGGGATTGTCGTTAAGGATGATGCTCCTCTTGTGATCCTCACATCGTACACCGAGGCTGATTTATCGGATATCAAGTATACGCAATCTGCAGACGTCCTCTTTTTAGTGCATGTCAATCACCCTCCAATGACACTCACACGCTATGGGGGCACGGATTGGAAGTTCGAGCGGATGGATATTGCGGGCGGACCGTTTGAGGATCCCAATACAAAAGATGGCTTAAAGATCGGAGCATCAGGTGTGCAGGGTGAAATCACGTTGAAGGCAAGCGTTGACTATTTCACAGAGGATATGGTCGGCAGTCTCATTCGTCTTGGGCATACAATGAGCGGACAACTTAAGTCAGGTATTCCAACCACACCGCTTGTCGTGCGATGCGTTCCGAGTGGAACAGTCTACGTGGAATCGTTTGGTTTTTGGAATGGCAGCTTTATAGTAGAGAAACATGATAAGTCCACGGATACATGGATTGCGTTGCAAGAACAGCATGCCAACCGCACGCAGAACTACACACTTAATTACACAAACAAGGGCGATGATATTGTCGAGTATCGTGTGCGTAGTGAAAAGTTTGATACATCTGTATGGAGCAACGAGAACGAGCGGCAACGTGGCTATGTGACAATACAGACATTCGCGCAGGATTATTATGGCGTTGCACGGATTACGGCAGTCAACTCCGCAACAAGCGCTACGGCAACAGTAACGAGAGAATTTGCAGACACGGAGGCGACGAATGATTTCTCTCTCTCGGCGTGGAGTGCGAAAAAAGGCTATCCGCAAGCGGTGAGTTTTTTTGAAGACCGCCTTGTCTTTGCAGGGAGCAGAGCGAAGCCGCAGACCTATTGGGCATCGCAGTCGGGGGACTATTACAATTTCTGGGTCAATACCCCGCAGCAGGACAGTGATGCAATTACAGGCACGCTCTCAGGCGGACAGATGAACGGCATTCGTGCCATTATCCCATTTGGTGAAATGCTCATGCTCACCTCTGGCGGCGAGTACAAGGTAGGTGGCGGAAACGTGACGTTTACGCCAACGAATCAGAAAGCAGAACCACAGGAGTATCGCGGCATCAACAATCTAACTCCGGTCGTCATCGGCGGGCGCATCGTCTATGTGCAGCATCAAGGCAGTGTCATCCGTGATCTCACATATAGTTATGATGTGGACAAGTACACGGGAGATGACGTATCTCTCCTTGCTGCGCATCTCTTTGAGGGGCATACGATTGTTGCGCTCGCCTATCAGCAGACGCCGAACACGGTTGTTTGGTGCGTACGGGAGGATGGCGCGCTACTGGGCATGACCTACATCAAGGAGCAGGACGTATACGCGTGGCACAAGCATACGACGGCGGGGAAATTCACGGATGTGTGCACGATCTCGGGCGATCGTGAAGAAGAACTTTGGGCGGTTGTAGAGCGTGACGGCGCATACTATGTCGAGCAGATGGGCTCGCAGATACGTAATACAGCGCCTGAGGAGCAATTCTATGTAGATGCAGGATATATTTATCACGGCGAAGCAAAAGATGCGCTCACAGGGCTTGCATGGCTCACTGGGAAGACTGTCTCCGTGCTTGCCGATGGGAATGTCCTTGCGGATATGCGTGTGAATGAGAGTGGTGTTCTGCGACTGCCGAAAGCGTTCAGCAAGATTACAGTTGGTTTGCCCTTTGAGAGCACGATTCAGACAATGCCAATTGAGTTCAGCGTGCAGGACGGCTCCTACATGGGGCGCAAGAAACGCGTCTCACGTATGACAATCCTCTTCCGCGATACACGCGGTGGGCTCTATGGCGTGGGGGAAAAGAGACTTGATGCGATTAAGTGGCGCAGCACTGAGAAATATGACAGTCCGATTGCACTTTACAACGGGAAACGCCATGTCGTCATCCCGAGCGCAAGCTATGAGGATACAGTATATCTGACGATCAAGCAGACTGACCCGCTGCCGCTGACGATTCTATCCATTGTTCCGGAGGTGGAAGCAGGTGGCTGAGTTTACATACCGCACCCCAACCGATGATGATCTCTCCTATCTTGCCGCACACCTGCGCCCCGAAGATCGGCGCGAGCTGATCGGCATGACGGGGCCGAACGTCGAAGCTGAGGTGATGCGTTGTTGGCGTAACAGCAAAGCGGCATATGCCTGCTACTGTGACGGCGTTATTATTTCAGCGTTTGGCGTTATCGAGACGAATCCTATTCTTCGGCATGGCATTATCTGGATGCTTGCAACAGCGGAGACGGCAAAGCACAAAATCTATACAGGCAAGAAAACGCGCGAAGGAATCCGCGCGTTTTTGCATGACTGGGAGTATCTCTATAACTATGTCGATAAAGGAAACCATGACACAATCGCATGGCTGAAATGGTTGGGCGCTGTTGTTCATAAGGCGAAGCCGATGGGGCTCTACGGCCTGCCGTATCATTTGTTTGAGTTTTTCAAAAAGGAGTGAGTTATATGGGGGTAGCGGCGACAATTGTCGGCACTCTCTTTTCCTCGTGGATGCAGGGGAGGGCGCAGCAGGCGCAGGCAGAAGCGGCGGCGCGACAGTCGGAACAGAATGCGCAGATCGCGCAGATGAACGCGGACAAGGCACAGGAGACCGCCGAACGGCAGGACGAGAATAACAAGATCAATGCAGAGAATGAGCGACGCAGGGCACTCCTTCGGATGGGGCAGCAGCGTGCGGCAATCGGTGCGAGCGGTGTCACGGCATCCGGAAGTGCTGCGGCGGCTCTTGCAGATACGGGCTATGCAATCAATGAGCAGACAGGCATGGGCCTCTACAATGGTCGTCAGCAGGTCGATAATATGCTGCAGCAGTCGACAGACTTTCAGAATCAGTCCAATTTCCACAGTACAAACGCACGCAATTATCGGGCCGCCGGCAAGCGTGCAATGATGAACAGTATGCTCACAGGCGCGTTTTCACTGGCGAGCAATCTCTATACGGGCGTCAGCTCTGCATCACAAAAGACAGCAGAGGCGACGGGAATGCAGATCGGTTCGTTCGGCGGTCGGGATTGGAGAGTTGGACTGCACGGATGGGGCGGTAAAGGCACAAGTTTTGGCAGCCACATTGGAAATTATAATGCGCGGGGATACGGGATACCGCGCCAAAGTACGTTTTTCTCCATGAGATAAGAGGAGGTTTGCTTCATGGATTTTTCACCGTTTCAGAACAAAGAGGGCGTCGGCGCTCCTGCGGCGCAGATCACGCGCGTACAGTACAGCAATCAAGGCGAACAGGCGCTTGCGCAGGCACAGGGAGAAACCGGAAATGTGCTTGCTAAGGGTGCTATGGCGTTGAAAGATCAGGTGGAGCAGACACAGGCGCTTGCGGCCAACAACATGTATAACAAGCTCATGAGTGAGGGCACGTTTGAGCTGATGCAGAAGAAAGAGGAGGGCGCTCTCAATATCACGGAGGAGTATGACAAGCTCCAGCAAAAGACGAGGGATGCCGTATTTGCAAAATACAAAGGTGTCCTGCGTTATGGTACTGGAGCCCGTGCGTTCAATGAGTTCACGGAGCGGGATAATGTAACGCGCCGCATGAATGTCATGCGGTATCAGCAGGAGCAGTTTGAAGCATATAAGGACACGCAGTATAAGAATGCTCTTGATGTTTGTAACGATACAATCCTCGAATATGGCGGGAATGATGCAGCCATCGATATGGCGTTTAACCGCTCCGATGCCTTGATTGAAGGCAGATGGGGCGGCTATGGGCAAGAGAAGGTAAAAGAACAACAAGAGGTATTCCGCAGACAGGCAGTCGGTCAGGCGATGTCTCTCGCGATGCAGACAGCGGATTTCAAGCGGATGGATGAGATCTGCAATAAGTACGGGCAGTACATGGATGGCAATCAACGGGCGGCGGCGCTTGGCGCAGTGCGGAAGCATGCACAGCAGGAGCTTGAGTTCGGTGAGGCACAGAATGCAATCAAGGAGCTTGGCATTGAGGCGTCACGCGATGCGGTCAAAGCATGGGTCCAGAAGAATGCGCATGGGAATACACCGAACCTGGACAGTTTCTACGCGTTCTGCAAGCAGACTGAGGGGGCGAAGTATCAGCTTGGCGCTCCTCTCAACGGGGCGAACGGAAAATATGACTGCGGTTCATGGGCGATGCAAGTAGGCGGGCTCTTTGGAATTCAGTTTGAGAGCCGTTGTGCGGATGAACAGTATGTCCAGTTGAAACAGATGGGAAGGACATTCAGCGATCCTAACGAGCTTCGTACGGGGGATTTTGTGTACTGGACGGGGACGGGCGCAGAGGAAGGGCAATACGGAATAGCCCATGTAGGCGTTTATGATGGACGGTCTAAAAAGGTGTGGCAGTCCGGCCTGAATGGTGTTGCAGAAATTGACGTGAACACTTACAAAGTCGTCGGCTTCGGGCGCGGCGTCACGGAAACGCCACTCTCTGACATGGAGATTGAGGAGAGAACGGATAAGATTTTCGGTGGGATGCAGAAGCAGCTTGCGGCCCGCGACCGTGAAGATAGTAGGTTGTTTGAGCAGGGGCAGATGGCGATTATGCAGCTCCAAAATGATGGACAATATCATTCTGTTGCTGAATATCAGTCCGCCATTACGAGCATCGCAGGGGATAATCCGCGTGTCTCGGTAAAACTGATGAACAGCGCGATGAAAGCGGGGCAGGCAGATCAAGCACGAGCAGAAGCAGCGGCGAATCGGCGTGCTGCAGCAGAGGCGGCGGCTCTTAAAATATCGGGACCGGAGTACAAATATCAGCTCATCAACGCCTTGCAGGCGGGCAAGATCAGCATCAACGATGCTTATGACACGATCATCGGAAATCCGCATATGGAAAATAGCATGCGAAAAGAACTGCTGGATGTCATTGATGATTACAAGACCGGAAAAGGCGCCTTTAAGTATGACTGGGGGAGCATCAAACAGGCAGTTAAGACTGGGCTTGGCGGATATGAAAACGGGATGTTTGATTCGAATTTTGCCGTTGCACAAGATTCGACAGGATATCTCATTCGTGAGTATCAAAAAGATCATAACGGAGAAATGCCATCTCAGCAGTGGATTATTGAGAAAATGGCGGGAGAGATGGCTCCTATGACAATCTCTGGGAGCGGCGGTTTCTTCGGTTTTGGTGGGAATAAGATCGACACGAACGAAGCACAGCTCTTTAACATCGGTATTGCAAGCGTTGTAGATGCAGGGAATGGTGAATCTGTTGTTACACTGATCAATGGCGGTGGTGCATATCGCATAAAGACGGATGATCTCATCAACGGGATGCAGAACGGGAAGAGCGGAAAAGAGATCGTATACGGAGGATAACGGGAGGTAACTATGGATCCGCAGAAAAGAACAGAAATTGAGCAGATGATGCGCCGCGATGTGGCGAGCGGGAATATCGGTGTCAAAATCAAGATGCCCGGCGAGAACAACAGCGACGAGCTGAACGATATCCCGAACTATGCCCCGACAAGCGAATACGCGACCTATGACACAGGCAGACGTGACGACGCGGGCAATCCGATCATGAGCAGCGACGTGATGGATTTGATGATGACAAAGTCCTATGAGCCGCAGAAAGAATCGGATTGGTCTGTCTCTAATATCGTGGATGCCGTCTATACAAAGCTGCGGGACAACTTCTATGATGGCAGTGTTCAGCCCATCGATTTTGACAATCCGTATTACACAAAAGACATGACTGCACCGCTGGAGCCGATCACAGGGAAAGACCTCATTAAGGGTGTTGTGCCTGAGAGCTTTCAGGCATCCAAACTCTATGCGGATTATTTCTACGGCGAGGATGAGAAGCGTGAGCAGATTAAGAAAGCGCATGACCTCACAGGGATTCGCGCGGAGACGATTGCTAATGACCCCGATGTGTGGGAAAAAGTCATGAAGATCGTCCAGCGCGCGGAAAAACTCAAGAAGGTGCCCGGCATGCTCGACGCGAGCGGCGACCTCAATATGCGACGCGTCTATGAAGCGATGCCATACCTCAAAGAGATTGTCGAAAAGCGCGGCACGAATGAGGCCGTCATGATGCTCAACAATGCCGAGGGGCTGCAGACGGTCAATGATGCATACAGCAACGAGTTTATGCGCTTCGCGGGAAGTGTCGCAACAGGCGTAGAGCGCGGCTACTACAACATTCGCAAGCAGATGACCTATGCGAATGCGATGATTGGCAGACGCAAACTCACCGAAGATGAGCAGAATTGGATTACTGCGCTCGACAAAAAGAAAGACGAACTGCCGGAGTATTCCTATGGCGGTGTTGGGCAGACCGTTGGCGCAATGATCGGTGGTGCTGCAGAGAATATCCCGATGATTGCGTCTGCACAGGGGATTGGAGCGGTTGCGGGAGGTATTGTTCTTGCCGCAACCAAGAATCCAGGCGCGGCGGCAAATGTCGGAAGAGCTGCCGCTGTCGCTGTTATGGGGCTTGAGATCGGCGGCAGTCAGTATGAAGAGAATCTGAACAAGCTCGACGCAAAGGGGCGTGCGATGTATACGCCGACACAGGCGGCGGCACTGTCGGCGACACAGGGGCTTGCTGAGGGCGTGATCGAGCAGCTTGCCTTGCAGAAGATTGCACGTACGATTTTCGGGCGGGGTGAGGCAAAAAGCCTGCGCGACCTCTATGCAGGTGCAGGAGCAAAAGATTTGGCGCTGGCCGCAGAAGGGGCAACTGCGAACGAGGCGGCGCGTACGCTCATCAAAGAACGGATTCTTGGCGCGGCAAAAGCGGGCGCAATTACGTTTAATACAGAGCTGCAGGAGGAGTTCGCGCAGCAAGTTTCAGACATGGTCATCGAGAATATGGCGCAGATGGCACTCAAGGGCGATGATGCTGAGATTTCATCTGTCCGGCAAATTCTGCAGAAATCCACGGCTGCGGCAATTGAGGCCGCTCCTTCTATCATGGGGTTTGGTCTCATCGGTTTCGGCGGTCATGTTGGCGCACATACGAATACAATGCTCGGGGCACGCGCTCATATGGAGAATCTGATCAAAGACCGCCTCTATCGGAGCGTCAATGAGAATCAGCACCTCATGAATACTGTTGAGGCGGTAGGGGACAACCTGAAGAACGTGCAGGAACTCCAGGGCAAGGCCCCCGATCTTGTGAATGAGATGCTGGACTCGCAGAACCGCCGCTATGGGATGGAGACTACATCGGTGGATATTGTCTCCCTCAATCAGGAGGAGGGCGGCGCGGAGCTTGTACAGGAGCTCGCCGCCGCAAACAACATCAGCGCGGAGGAACTGCAGGCGTGCGCGGACGGGACGGGGATGCTGCCTGTTAAGACGTCGACGCTCCAACAGATGACAACGAATCTGGACGAGGGTAAACGCAAGGTACTCTTTCAGAACATCACGAAGTCCTCTGATCTCTATACGGATAAGCAGGCACAGCATGAGGCAAAGATCGTCAAGGAAGTGCTTAGTGCGTTCCAGTCGAAAACAGAAGAGGAAGTTGGCGATTCCGTTGACCGTTACGTGGAGAGCGCATTTGCAGAACATGAGCACCGCGCCCTTGCACGGGATATTTTGCTTGCAGATGTGAATCATCCTGCGGCAGAAATTAAGCGTCGTATGAACCGTCTGGATTCCGATCTCGCAGAACTGACAGCCGTACAGAATGACGGTAGTGCGGAATCGGCAGAGTATCTTGCACAGATACAACCTGAGATTGAGAAAATCAATGCACAGAAAGACGCTCTCGAAGCGGTCGCAGGCACAATAAAAGGCCTCCAACCTGGGGATGTTGTCGCAACGGCGGAACTGTCTCCTGAGGCGAGAAGCGTCTATCATGAGCTTGCGGGTCAGCTCGGAGGCGCAAAAAGCAAAAAAGCCCGCACGGCTGCGCGGGCATCTGCACTCCTTGCGGCGCGTTATGCAGATCGTATGGCGGCAATTTATAGCGAAGTGAAGGGAGAACCGTATACCGCTGCGGACTATATGCGTGATCATCTGCGCGTGGATGCGTATGCAGACGATCAGAAGAAAGAAGCTGCGAAGAAAAAGGCTGAAATCGTCAAAGGATTCATCGACGAGAATTTCCCTGATGCTAATGAACGTGAGATGGCTGTTGCGGCAACCTTGCAGGATGCTGTGAGCCCTGCGAAGGGTTGGCGTACCCTCTACAAAGACATTGTATCAGAGCGTGATGAGCTGCTGCGCCCTGCTTTGGATGCTCTCGACCGTGGCATGGGCAACGGCGTTGACATCGTCCCGATTGACGACGACGGGCGCGGCATCCGTGTGTCCAATAATGAGCCGTGGTATCGGGACTTTTACAAGGAACATGGTCGTGCGCCGCGCAAGGGCGAACTCATCGATCTTGCCTATCTCCTTACAGTGGGTGATTCCTCTGCCCCGCAGGTGGAAGGGTGGATGCCGAGTTCGCAGGGAGCCGTCGATGCGATGCAGGAGGCAAGGGCGGAGCTGGACGAACTGAACGGCTATATCCATACGCTTGAGAATATCAAGGAACGCATGATGCAGATGGATACTGCGGTGTTGAATCAGGAGGAGACTGTTTCTTCCGATCAGAAGCTGGAAGTAGATACGATTGCATGGGGGAGACAGGTGGATGCGTTTATGTCCATGCCTGATAAAAACTCCATGCGGGTTTATAAGATCATGGAGACCCCGCTCGTATTCTCCTTGCTGAACGATCAGGGATTCCATGTGCACCTCGGCAGGGATATTGCCATCTCTCATGCGATGCTATGGAAGGTTCTGCGCGAAAAGGAAGTTAAGGGAAAGTCTCATGGTCATGCTCTTGAGATGACACCTGAGATCGTGAAGGAGCTGCCGCGTGCTCTTGCTGACCCGATCATGATTTTGCGAAATAGAAAGGGTGATGACCCGAGCGCTCCCATTTTGCCCGATGAGGTTGTCGCTGTTGTAGATTTACAGGACAAGAATGGAAGTACGGCGATTGTTCCGATTGTCCTGAAGGAACGCAACGGGAAATATATGCTGAAGACGTTCTTCGGGAAAGATGATCCTACGTGGTTTCAGAAGCGCATGATGCTTGGAGATGTCCTCTATGCACATAAAAAAAGAGCCTTGGACTGGGTGAAAGCTATCCAACGGCACGAAGCGCCGGGACGATTCACCCTGCAAGACTCATTTTTTAAAAGTATATCAACGGATGCAGATCTTGTCAAGGCGCGTGCAGACAATGAGGGGTTCTATCAATCCGCATGGCACGGCACGCCGCATGACTTCCGCGAGTTCCTGCTTGAGATGATTGGCACAGGTGAGGGCACACAGGCACACGGCTGGGGGCTGTACTTTGCACAGGATCGAAATGTATCGCAGGGGTATAAAGATCGATTGACAAATACAGAGATTCTGTACGACGGGAAAGATATAGGAACATTTCCTTTCTCGATACACCGAATCCTCAGCGCTATCAAAGATTTTTATTCAGCAAATGGTGTTTCTCGGGTTGATGAGTATATACAAAATCAGGTTCTTCTTACGCGAAAAACTCTCAATGATTATGAGAGACAGAAAAAAGTTCTCCAAAAAGCAATGGATTTTTTGGAGAAAAACTCATTCAATAATGTACTGGAAAATGAAGATTTTTCGCGCATGCTGACGGAACTTGGAGGTGATTTAGAGACAAGAATTCGGCGAAAGATAGAAAATGAACAGCGGTTTTATGAAGATAATTTTTCGTCAAAAGATGTAAGGAACTTCATTCAAGATGATTATATGGGAATGAATGACCTTATTTCCGGTCAAAGGGAGATTGTAAAATGGCTTGAGGAGTTTGATGTTAAAAAACTAACTATTAAACGAAAGGGGGGCAGTCTTTTCGAGGTCGAAATCCCAGACAACGACGTTCTTCTCGACGAGCAGAAGCCGTTTGACGAGCAGCCGAAGTTCGTGCAGGAGAAGCTGGAAGAGCTGTTTGCTGATTCGGACAGGAAGCAAAAAGAACATCTTGCTGAAAGCATAAGAAGGTCGGAGGAGAGAATCAAAGACTATGATCTCGTGCTCAATGAAAACGCATCGGTTGAGGAGAGGCAGGCTGCGGCGGAACGTCTTATACAAAGTGGAGTGGTATATGAAGTCCCGTTAGAGCGGGCGTTAGACCCCGAATATCGGAGAGACTTCGAGCTGGGGCGGGAGAATGCGGAATACTATAAGGAGGGCTACGAAGAAAAACTTAAGAACTACGAAACGATTCTTAAAACATATAGAAATGGCGGGGCACTTTATGAAAGTCTCTCCAGTTCCCTTGGCAGCGACAAAGCCGCCTCTCTTGCGCTGAATGAGGTTGGTATCAAGGGTATCGCCTACGACGGACAACGAGATGGTCGCTGCTATGTCATCTTCGACGATAAGGCGATCTCCATCATCGAAAAGTACAATCAGGAGGTGCAGAGAGAAAACAAGGGCCGCATCAGCGCGACCGGGGGTACTCGTATCATCGAGCTGATGAAAACCGCCGATCAGTCGACGTTTATGCACGAGATGGCGCATAACTTCCTGTTTGACTTGGAACATATCGCAGAAGTTGCACCAGAGAGCCGCTATGCCAAAGACCTTGCCACAATCCAGAAATGGGCGACGTGGACGAAAGGTGCTGCAGACGAATACGTGGGGACAGCGTCTGCGGCAGAGTTCCGTAACCGTGAGGAGAAGATTCTTGCGGCAGAGAAGAAGGGAGACGCGGTGGAAGCGGAGCGTCTCAAGCGTGAATGGCTACAGGAGCGTTTTGCCCGTGGGTTTGAGGAATACCTTCGCAGCGGGGAAGCACCTGCACAGGGGCTGCGCTCCGTGTTCCGCCGCTTCAAGGCATGGCTCACGCGGATTTACAAGGATGTAACGGGCGCGGGCGTGCGTGCCTCTGCGGAGGTTGAGGCAATCATGGCACGGATGATTGCAACAGATGATGAGATCGAGGCGGCGGCTGTTGTCAAACGTGCGCAGCGTCTCCAAAAGATTGACCCCGAACTGCTGACGGCGGATTCAGCGGAGACCATGATTCGGTGGGAGACAGAGGCGAAGGAACGCGCGAAAGAGACGCTGCTCAAAGAGCTCATCCGTAAGATGCAGGGACGCGACGTTGACGCGCACATGAAGGACTATGAAGCGCAGCTGAAAGCCGAGATGCGGGAGAATCCCGTTTGGCAGGCGGAGGCGGTTGCGGAGACCTTCGGCGTCGGTCAGGTTATCGCAAGCGGATATTATCCGACGGCGGAGGCGTATGAAAAGGCACTCAAGGACGCGGGCGGCGGATTCGATGCAGCCTACAATCGTCAGATGCGCGAAGAGCGGGAACGCTACAAGACGGAAATGCCAAACGCAGAGGCGATTGCACAGCGAGCAGAAGAGGTGCTTGCAAGCGAGGAATATACTGCACGTCAGACGGCACTTGAAGGAGATCTCCTGAACGAGTATATCAAGGCGTATGACAATGCTCCGCAGCGGCTCAAGGACGCGATGATCGGCGTCGCCCGTGCCCTCGAACGTGAGGAAGATGCGCCGCTTGAAAAGGCGGTGACGGCTCTCAAATACGCGTTCCGTTGGCAGGAAAAACAGGCGCAGGAGATTGATGATCTGCGGGCGCTCCTCGCTTCTGCGAAAGAATCAGGAGAGGAAGATCGCGCAAAGATGCGTGAGAAGTTTGGGGAGGCGTTTAACCGACTCAAACTCTCTGCAGCGCAGAACCTCGAAGCCGTACGCAGCCTCCGCGATTCGGCGGTCGGCAGGGTTGCTGCGATGCGCGCATATGCACAGCAGCATCTTGAAGATGCGCCAATCCATGAGTCGACGAATACGCGCCATTGGATGCGTCAGGTACAGGGCGCCGCAAAGGAGGCGGAACGTCATCTCACAAATATGCTCCGCAAGAATAATGGAATTGAGAAGGAGGACACAGGCGACAAAGACCTTGCGGCGGCACGTACGGCAAAGACCCGTCAGCTTGCAATGGAGGCAATGACGCATGAGAGCGTCAAACTGAAACGCGAGCTCGATCGTATGGTGAAATACTTTGCCCGTCGGGAAAAGAACCTTGCCAATGATAAGACTGCCAAGATTGACGGCAATCACCGCTATTTCATTCATCATTTACTCTATGTGTTTGGTCTTCGTCGCTCCGATGGTGTGCCTCTCATGGGAGAAGGTGCGCGTAGCTGGTCGGAATTGATGCAAGAGATCAAGGACTCCAACGATGGCTTTGATGGCGTGGATATTCCCGAATGGCTCACTTCTGCGGCAACGTCCCGCGATACGCAGCGAAAGTATACGGAACTCTCCATGCAGGAACTCCGTGATCTGCGTATGCTCGTTGAATATCTCTATGTGACGGGGCGCAATAAGAACACGCTCCTCACATCGGGTGAGAACATCGATGAGGTTGCGGCTCGTATGTATCAGAACTATGAGGAGCATATCGGTGAGCAGGACGGCGGAAAAGAAGCTCACGCCTATATGGTGCAGCTTTTGAAGCCGGAAACAATGCTCAAGGTCATCGGCGGCAAGAGCGGTGCGATTGTGGATTATCTCTACAACACACTCTTTGACGCACAAGAGAAAAAAACAGAGGCGCTTGAAAAGAACGCCAAGCGATTGGAGGTGATCATCGGACAATACTACACGCAGAAAGAGCGGCGCAAAGCATGGGGGAAGAAGATCGGTATAACACTCACGGACGGCACGGAGCTGACGAAAGAAAATGTGCTTTCGATGGCGCTGAACTGGGGCAATGAGGGCAATCGTTCCCGCCTCGTCGCAGGTCTCTCGACAAAAACTCCATACACAGAGAATGATGTTGAGGAGATCTTTACAAAGACGATGACCAAGAAAGACTGGGCATTTGTGCAGGAGATTTGGGATTATCTCAATGAACACGGCGATGCTGTCAATGAGGTCATCGAAAAGAGCACCGGCACGCCGATGAAGCGTGTTGCACCGGATGAATTTACGATCGAGGTATCGACAGGAGAGGAACTGACCATTCGCGGCGGGTACTATCCGATTCGGTATGACCCGAAGCGTTCTGAGCGTGCAGCAGATCAGGAGCTTGCAACTGTCGCCGAATCGGTTGGCGGTGCTATGGCGTTTGGGTCTGGAATGGGCTCAACGAAGAACCGTGCAAACGGGGCTCCGCTGGGGCGGCCGCTTGACCTCTCTTTGGATGTCATGTATCGCCACATTGATCAGCAAATACATATTGCTACGATGCGCCTTGCTTGCCGTGATGTCTATAAGCTGCTCAACCATTCGGCGGTTAAAGAACCGATCTTGCAGACGCTCGGAAAAGACGCCTATGACAGTCTGAAACGATGGGTTGAAAATACATGGCAAGAGCCAATGAATAACAATCTTTACATTGAGACTAAAGCGGAGGAGTGGCGCGCGAACACGGTGACGGCGATTATGGCGTTCCGTGTATCGACTGCACTTCTCAACGCATCCAATATTATGCCGATGGCAGATCGCCTCGGCACAGTCAATGCAATTCAGGCGATGTTGCAGTATCTCCGGCACCCGCAGAGGATCCGTCAATTCGTACTCAATGATTCGGCGTTTATGCGGAACCGTGCTCATAATATGGATCGCGATCTGAATACCAAAGGAAAAGACATTTTCGGCGGAAAGAACTCCGTTCGGAAGTGTCTTATTAAGTATGGGACATGGCTCATGGAGGAGACAGACATGCTCTGCAGTGTGCCAACCTATTATTGGACATATCAGGGGCGGTACAACAAGGAGGTAGCGGACGGGACAGATGAGATTATCGCCCGTGAGCGTGCGCACCGAGAAGCCCATGAAGCAGTACGTTCAATCTTCGGTTCTGCAGATTCGATTGACCGCTCGGCGGTGCAGCGTTCGCAGAGCGGGCTTGTCAAGGCGTTTACGCCATTCTTTAGCTTCTTTAACGCACAAATGAACGCGGTGTGGGAGAAGTATTATGCAGGGCGTTATGATAAGCACAAGAGCAGCTTTGTCGAGCGTTATTCCGGGTTTGTTCGTTCCTATCTTTTCCGTTTTGTCGCAATGGCCGCAATCGAAACGATGATTCGGCAAAGCCTTGAAGCTGTTTCGGCGGGAAGTGGTGATAAAAAAGATAAAGACGAATGGTATAAGAAATTTTTGAAGCAGTGGACGGCAAATTCTCTCGGGAGCGTCGCAAGCGGATTCCCGGTGATCAATATGGTTGGCGAGATCGCACAAGGGATGATTACAGGCAAACTGCAACAAGGGCGCAATAGCGGCGTTGTATTCGCGGCCGTTGGGCGACTTACCGACCCAATACAGATGGCGTATTCGCTGCAAAGCGATAAGTCCAAGATTGACGCGATTGATTTTGGCCGCGCGCTGACAAAGGGAATCGCAGGAACGATGTATGCTGTTCCGGATACCTTGACCGATGGCTTCTGGAATACGGCGCGCTTCATGACCGACAATTACCGTCTCAATAATCCAGATGATCTGCGTGAATTTATCGCAAAGACAATTCTGGATAAGAAACTCAAACAGAAATAGGAGGTATCAACATGACTGTTGAAAATCCGAATGTCAAGAATACGTATGGGGGGAACGGTTCTACAACCGTTTTCCCTTTTACATTTCTGCTCAACTCTGAGGACGTGAATAATGTTGTCGTCACGCTGACCAATGAGGACGGTGCGGAGACGACAACAACAGATTTTGTGTTGTCACTAAGCGATAAGAGCGTGCTCTATCCAAAGAGCGGAGCACAGCCGCTGCCGAACGGGTGGAAGATTACAATCCAGCGTCAAATCCCTTACACTCAAACACTCAATCTGATTAGTCAAGGGACATTCTATGCCGAGGACATAGAAGCGCAGCTTGATCGACAGGAGATGCAGATACAGCAACTCGCAGAGATTGTCGAGCGCACTGTGCGCGTCGCGATCAGCTCTGACATTGACCCTGCCGAGCTGATTGCAAAAATCTTCCAGACGGGTGTTGATGTTGCTGCGCAGCTTCTCGCCGCACAGCAAAGCGCATCTGCGGCGCAGCAGGCCGCACAGAACGCACAGGAAAGCGAAAGCAACGCGTCGCTCGATGTTGTCCTCGCAACCAATGCAAAAAATACCGCAGAGGAACATCGGCGTGCCGCCGAATCCGCCGCGGGCGCAGCGCAAACGGCGCGAACGGAAGCAGAGCAGAGCAGACAGGAAGCCGGCAAAAGTCAAACGGCAAGCGCCGCATCCGAAACGCACGTCAAGGCAATGGAGGAAAATATTACCTCCATGAAACAGCACATCGACGGAATCAACGTCGAAGTCGACAAAGCCGAATCTGCCGCAAAGAGTGCACAGGAAAGTGCAAAAAGCGCCGCAGAATCTGCCGCCGCCGCACAAAAAGCCGTCGGCACATACTCCAAAGCCGATCTGGATAAAAAGTTCCAGGAGCTCGACCAGCAGAATGCCTCTAAATTTGTTGCGAAATCCGGCGACAGCATGACAGGTGCGCTCACGGTACCTGCTCTGACCGCTACCGGAAAGATCAAAGCTGATGGCGGAGTAGAGGGAAATGCCTCGACGGCATCGGCGCTTAGCACGGATGTCCTGACGTTTGCCAACGGAACAAAAATCTGGGTGGAGTGAGATCATGGCGGAACTGGTAAAAAAACTCAAACTGCAAAACACAAAAGGCACTGTCGAATCCTGCACGCTCTACTCAACAAAAGAAGAAGCGAACGCAATGGGCGGTGTCCTGCCGCTCCATGTGGACGGCGTCGACTGCTTCGCAGCGCTGGGGGCTGTCACCGAAAGCGAAGTGACCAGCGGGCGGCAGGAGAAAAACGGAGTATCGCTTGCCATCCTAAAGCAGGGCGGAATCACGCCGGGGAGTATCACCGTGCAAGGAACGGGAACATTTACTGTCCCGAAAGGTGTTGCTGTTTTGCAGCTGACATATTTAAACGTAAACCAACAGAAAATCACTAGCTATGTAAAAGTAGAAGCAGGGAAAACGTATGGATACGAATCAAATTATGTATTTGCGGGTCCTGCTGGCGGTCGTATAGTCAAAACAGTGTTTGGTAATTTCACTTTTCAAGCAGGCGGCATACACGGAGAACCAATAGGAAGTGGACCATTACCAATCACCATCGCATGGTCAAACAGCATCAATAAAGAGACGCCCAACGGCACCGCATAAAAGGAGAGCACAATGAACAAATACGCAGAAATATTGTATGGCAAAGTACGATCCGTCCACGAAGATGAACGCGACTTTGATACATGGCGAAGCATATTTTCGCCCTCTACCTACTGGGTAGACGTTACGGGTGTGGAATGTAAAGTCGGCTACGTTATCACATTTGACCCCAATATCGGACTTGTCCTTAGTCCTCCAAAAACGGAGGAGCCAAAGGGAGAGGATACGCATCCGACGGCAGAAACAGCCGACGAAGAACGCGTATCCATATTTGAAGCTGTCGCCGCACAAGAAGTGCGTCTCACAGAAATCGAAGAGGCCCTGCAAGCACTGAAAGGAGGTGAGAAAAAATGAAGAAGTACAGCTATATGATTCCCGTCTATGCGTTCCTCGTGCGTCATGAAAAATACGCAATCTCTGAGGAGAGCAAGGCGGAAGGCCAAAAAGTCGTGCCTGTCATCTATCAAGAGGATGTCGCCCTCTACATTGCGGAGCATGCGGAGAAAGAAGTGTAATCACAGGGAGTAGGGGCGTTACTCCGTCGGAATAGCGCCCCTATGTATAAGGAAACAATTAGGAGGCGCAACGTGGCAAGAGGAGAAATACTGGCCGAGCTCGAGAGCATCAAAGCACAGATCAGAACCCTCGCGGAAAAACTGCCGATGGGACGTGATCAGCTCTATGCAATCAATGAGCGGATTGCCCGTCTGGAAGAAAGCACAAAGTCCGCGCATCATCGACTGGACGAATTTAAGCATGATGTCTGCTGGACGATTGGGATGAGTACGACCATCGTCGGCATCTTCGCGTCGATTCTGACGTGGGCGCTCGGAGGAAGGTGAGACGATGCTCAAAGTCTCACAGTGGCTCAGGAAAGGCAAAAAGTACCTGCGCAACATGACCAAAAGTCATGCGGCCATGCGTTACATAGTATGGTATGCGACGATGCTCGTTATCGGCTGTACCATCTACGTTAGCGCATGGCTCTATGATTGGTATACTGCGCTGCGGCCCGATCTCGTGGAGTTCCGAAATTTTCTCCACGAGATCAGCGGGGCGGCATGGATTGCGGCGATTGGTTTTTTGGCCAAAGCGTTTATTGACCAAAATAACAACGGAATCCCGGACCAGTATGAAGAAAAGGAGAACAAAGATGGAAAGAGTACATCTGAAAGATCTGAATCTGACGTATGATGCAGGGCGACTGAGCACGCGCCGCGAAACGGATATGATCGTCCTGCATCACACCGGCAACCCGACCGATGATGATCTCTCTGCGGAGGAGATTAATGCATCGCATCAGGCGCAGGGGTGGACGTGCATCGGCTATCACTATGTTGTGCGCAAGGATGGAACAGTGGAGATTGGTCGCCCACATTGGACCATCGGCGCGCATGCAGCAGGAGAGAACTCGCACACAATCGGCATCCACGTCTGCGGCAATTTTGAGATCGGATATCCGACGGCCGCGCAGATTGAGAGTACCGCGATGCTGTTGGCTAACGTCTGCACGGATTACGGACTGCCGATTGACCGCGATCACGTCGTCGGGCATAGAGAGCTGATGGGGACGGCGTGCCCCGGCAGGAATCTCTTTGCTCAGATGGATGAGATTGTCGGCAAGGCGAATTTTTACGCCAATCAATGAGGAGGGGAATTATTATGCTTGAACGGGTAAAACAGGTAGTCACGGAGCACAAAACAGCCCTGCTGGTGATCTTGTGTCTACTGATCGTCGGCATGGCGTATGCTGTTGGCCGACATTCCGCAGCAGACACGACGGCGGAGAAACCTGCTGTCATGACGCAGGAGCAGACGCAAGACGTTAAGGCGCTGCGGTCGCAGCTGGACATCAGCAAGAGTAACGCTGAGACATTACAGCGCCGGCTTGCGGAGGCACAAGCGGGACAGCGTGCGCCGGCGGCTACCTATTACGTACAGGCGCCGACTGTGGATCGTGCTGCGCAGGTCGTCGAGCGGCAGATACGGGAGGATGACCCGACACTGCCACGGGCAGCGCGTGAAAAGAGTGATCGCACCGTGGTTACTCCGATCACAAAGGATAAGGACGGCAAAGACCTCCCCGCGGAGGAGCAGAAAGTCGACGTCTACAAGATCAACCTCCGCAAAGATCATCGCGTCAAGGCGGGCGCGTCCGTGATTGACGGCAAGGCGCTTATGAGTATCGGCTACGAGCAGGGCCGCTTTGAGGCTCTTGCTCACTTCGACGGCTCGCGCTATAAGGGCGCGACCGTCGCATACAATATTATAGAGTGGTGAATAGTTGAATTGACTAGGGGAGATGTTTTGAGGTGTCTCTCCTAGTTGATTTAAGGAGGTGTGGAGCATGCTTGAGATGGAACTATGCAATTACGCAGAAAAACTTGCCAATTTTATTCGGGGGAAAAACTTTGCGCCAGTTGCCAAAAGGAAGCCATACTATCACATGGGGGCAACAATAACCGATTCGATATTACAGGCAGGCTTGAACTACAATCATGTAGTCTATCCGCGCGTTTGCAAACTTATCACAAAATATGCGGATTACAAGACAACATGTGATTTTATCATTTTGATGCAGGTCGCGCCCCTCTCGGAAGTCATCTCTTGGAAAAATCCGAAAAAGCTACAACGTGTTAAAGATTTAACATGGTTTCTATATAACAATGGCCTCGAAAATGAAGATCAGCTTGCAAAATGGCTTGATATAGAAGAAAACATAAGTCAGCTAAGAAAGCTTGATGGCATTGGACCTAAGACCATTGATTACCTAAAAATGCTTTCTGGCAGTCAGGCGATTGCTATAGATCGTCACCTATTTGCATTCTTGGAGTTGGCAGGGATACCTCATTGCTCATACCAAGAGGCTAGCCTTATATATGGCAAGACAGCAGAGTTATTGAATACGAGTCAATATGAGCTGGACAAGCAAGTATGGCTGTATATGACTAAAGCTTAAAAGTTATGGTATTTGTGTGTGCCCCGGGGCTTCGGCTCTGGGGCTTATTTTTGTTTGACAATATTGGGTTAATTGTCTATACTATAACTGTCTCACCCGCTTGGGTGTGTGGATTGAAAATTGTGATTGGATAGAATAGAAAAGGCAGAGACCTTTTATAAGGTTTCTGCTTTTTTCTTTGCCTAGAAATTTTTTTTTGAGAAAATCTAAAATAAGCCATTGACATAGTACTATTGCAATGGTACAATGTAATCAAGATAAAGGTCAGGGGCGCAAGCCCAGAAGAACAAGGAGGATTTAAAAATGAAAACAGAGAGAAAGTTCAAGGGAGTCAAGGCGGCAGTCGGAGAGATGCGCGGTTGCAACCGCTACGAGGGGACGTATATCGAGGTCCATTACGACCTCGAGGAAGATGAGGTTTACACTCACTTCCACAGCTCCTTCGGCGGCAACTCATGGACAGTGTACCACGATCCTGCTGTCATTCCCGTCGGGACGTATTCCAGTCCCGTCAGGATGGCGGAGCTCAAGGCGGATATCCGCCGGGCGATTGCGAATCGCAAGGATTAAACCGAAACGCCCGCAAGTGCGTGATCTCAGCCTCGTCAATATCCTTGGCGGGGCTTTTACAATCCAGCGAATCTATATTATAATGATGACATCAATTTTGAATGGAGGGGTTTCATGGGGTGGGTCGAAAATAAGATCGCGCGAACGCGCGAATATAACAAAGCGAATTACGAACAAATAAAATTGCAGGTCCCGAAGGGGGCCAAGGAAAAAATCAAGGCGGCTGCGGAAGCCGCAGGGAAGTCAATGACCTCCTACATCATGGAGGCCGTTGAGGAAAAAATGAATAAGTAAAATACATAACCGGAGCACTGCATTATACAGCGCTCCGGTTATTTTTGCTGACAGATCAAGCCTCAATCGGTACTGGTATCAGTTTGTTTCTAAATATGATGACGCGATCAAGGCGGCTCTCCCAAAATAATTTTCTTTCTGATTTATCCATGTTGCCATAGCCGGTGGCCACGGCATCAATGCTCTCCAATAACATCGCTTCGATGCGATCCTCTCGCCAATACACGTTATACTGGCAATTGCTGTGCGTATATGATCGGCACACATAATATATGCGTATACATGTCTTTTGGCGATGGTATCTCGGCGTAAGTCCACGTCCGCATTTAGGGCATTGTAAGAGACGGCTAAAGAGATATACGTTGTCCGTTCGTGGGCGTTGGGTGCGTCCCTCGAACACCTCTTGCACCTGCGCGAAAAGCCCCTCATCGATCAGCGCTGGGCAAAAATTTTTGATACCATAATACTCGCCGATGTAGATGCGATTTTGAAGAGTGCGCCCGACAGCTCCCTCCGTTTTTCCATATCGATATTTTTGCCATAGCATCCGATATGTTCTGAGCACCGAATGATTTTTTGAAAAGTATTCGAACATATCTTGTATCATCGGTACTTTTTTCTTGTCGATGACGATGTGTTTTTTCTTGCTGATTTTATAGCCATCCGGTACATGCCCCGTGATAACTTTTTTTGATCGCAAAAGCCCCTGCTGTACGTATTTGATTCGGTCGCTCGTTTGGTCGCTCTCGTGCTGTGCGATTGAAAGCTTAAGATTGAGCATGAGGCGGCCGTTTGTGGTTGTTGTGTTGTATAGAGATTCCTGCGAGCACTCCCATTCAACACCGTTTCGGTCGAGGATTTCTTGCACTTTGTAGTAGTCTGCGATGTTGCGAAACCACCGATCAAGGCACTTAAATATGATGACATCAACGTCTCCTGTTTGTACATCCTCTAAGAGCCGTTGCAGACCTTTGCGAAGGTGAGGGGATTTGCGGGCGCTGACACCCTCATCGGCGTAAACCCCCACTATTTTGTAAGCGTGTTGTTTGGCGTATTGGTATAAATCATGCTCCTGCTCGGCGAGGGAGTATCCATGCCGAGCCTGCTCCTCTGTTGACACGCGAATATAAAGCGCCGCGCGCTTCTTCGATCGGTTCATCTAAAGATTCTCCTTGTCTACAAATTGCCTACAAAATACCATGATTCGCCTTTCTGTATAGCCATTTTGCCTTTGTGTAAAAAACACTGTGTTATTCCTACAAAAACCTGTGGCTTCTTGGTTTGTTAAACCATCATATTGCTTGCTATTTCACCTTCTTGCACCAGTTTCGCTTATAATCGAAAATCCAATAGATTGCAAATAGGAGAAGGAGCCTGTGCATGTGAAAATTCTTATGCGAGTATTTGCGATTGAACGATGAATTTGTTACAATAAATACATCTTGATACAGTGCAAAACAATCGAATCAAAAAATACTTCCGCAATTATTCCGCATGT
>ERZ773062.187-NODE-187-length-40967-cov-18.879204_pt1 | contig 40967 bp, 35 predicted proteins | sample MGYA00580626_ERZ773062 | MGnify/ENA primary metagenome ERZ773062 (study PRJEB29015, sample SAMEA2738003) | human oral metagenome | biome: human oral; feature: human-associated habitat; material: dental | place: China | collected 2058 ... | reverse complement strand
ATTGATATTCTAAAGTTTTATTGACAGCGCTTGCTAGTTTAGAAAGAAGCTCTCTATCGTAAAAGAAAAAAGGTCTTAATTCTTCAGGAATGGTAAAAAGAATATGTCTATGTGGAACATTAAGAATATCATTAGTCATCTTTTGTGTCCAAGTAGCAGAATATTTAAAACCACAAGAAGGACAAAGTCTAGATTTACAAGTAATAGGAATAGTATGGTAATGACCACATTCAGTACAAGAGTATTTAATGAAACCAGCTTTAGTATCACGACAAAGTCTAAATCTGTTGATAGAATTTTTAATGTATTCCAAATGGTTGTGAGTTAAAAAAGGCTTGATAAAATTTAAAATTTGTGGTAAATTTGCTATGGATAATATTTCTTTAATCATGAGATATTACTCCTTTCTGTATGTTTTAGTCCAAATAAATTTTACAGAAAAAGAGAGCCAATTGCAAAAGATTTTTTTAAAATCTGCAATTGGCTTTTTTTATTGTAGTAATTCTTTTTCATTATTTTGAATCTTCATTAAAATAAAAGGTCATTTCATTTAATAAGTCTAAGTTAGAAGTATCTGGGTTATAAACCCATTGTTTAGTAAAAATATTATTTAAGTTTCTATCCATAAAAAGATTTCCAATTGAAATTGAATAAAATTTATTGCCTAGTATTTTAGCATTATTAATTTTTTCTAATATTTCATTTCCAATATTATTTAAAATGAAGTCTGATAAAATAAGAATATCAGCTTTTTCAAATTTTTCACTTTCCATTTTATCTAAGGAATATTTAAGAGCGGGGATTAAATCAGTACCTCCATTAAATGATTTTTTCAGAAAGTTTAAAATATCTGTGAATAAACTAAATTTATTAAATTCAATAACTTCTATTGAAGTGGAGAAATTGATAAGTAAGCAAGGTCTATTTTCAGAAATAGCTTTTGAAGAAATACAAAATACTATGGCTTTTGCAATTCTTTCAGGAGCACCACTCATAGAGCCACTTGTATCAACACAAATAATAATTGGTCCTTTTTCTTCATCTTTCTCACTTTCAACAAAATCTTCAACTATTTTTTCTTTCTCAACATTTGTATAACTATCATAGTCAAATAACATTAACTTCTCTTCTATATATTTTAAATCAAATAGTTCCTCTAATTCAGAATCATTTAGTAGTGCTAATTCATTGGGAAGTAAGTACTCAATACTTTTTCCAAGCTTGATTCCAGAAATTTCTTCATTTGAGTTTTTATCAGGAACTTTTATATCATATTTAATAGTTCTAGAAATTTTTTCTTTAATAAGTTCTTTATTATATTTTTTCATTTTTCCTAATAAATTACATAAGTCTGTAATTTCTTTATTTTTTTTAAAAAACTCTACCCAACTAATTAAAGTATTAATATCTGATTCAATAAGATTTCCTTTTGATAAATCCCAAAAATAACCAGTTCCTAAGTCTAAGTCAGATAAAATTTCTTTTAATTTCTTAATATATTCTAGTTTTGAAATATATTTTTTTATCAGTTCTTCTTTTATTAATTTAATTTGAGATAATTCCCAATTTTCAATTAGAACTGATATATTTTTTTCAAGTTCATTTAACAAAGAAACTTTTAAAGGTTTAATTTCATCAGTCTTTGTTTTTTCAATTTTATCTAACCACCATTTTTTAGAAAAAACTATTCTTGTATCTTTATTAATTTTTTCAAGAGTATTTAAAATTTCTTTTAAATCAAAATTTTCACTACGATATTCTTCATGTTTTTTTAAAATGTCAAAATAAGGAAAATTTTCAAAAAATAAGGAATTTTTTTTTAAAAAGTAATTGTGAGTTTCTTCTTCAATATAATTATTTAAAGTTTTATCTTTTAAACTCAAATATTTCTTTTTAATAGAATTTATTTCAGCTTTTAATTTATTTTCAAATGAGTTAAATATATTCATTTTTTTCACCTCATTTTATTTAGCAAGATCTTTTATTTTTTCACAATCAACTTTTCTTACTTTCAAATCATCTGTTAAATTATTGATACTGTTTAACAGAATTTCTATATCATCTTTAGGAACAAAAGGATTATCTACTTCATGTTTTAATTTATCTTTATAAGAGTCAAGCTCTTTTAACATATCTTTGATATCTTTTATTAATTTAACAGCACTTTCATTTAAAGAATTTATTAATCTTTCATTAATATCTATTTTTTTATCTCCTTTATGATATAGAATTTTTGGGGAAAATGGAGCAACTGAATTAAAACTATTTCCATATCCATAGTAGTAAATATCTTTTATTTTTATTTCACATGAACCAGTTCCTTTAAAGTTACATTTTATGCCATCTAATATATTTCCATTTGTATCAACTGGAGAAAATTCTTCATTTGTTTTTATATACTTTTTATCTATGAGAAATGTCATTCTATTATCTCTACAATCACGCCATGTTTTAAAATATTCATTCCCGTTTCTTACTGTAGTGTCATAAATATCTTCTGTATAATAAAGTTCTTTATTTATTTCTTTTTCAATCTTTTCTTTTTCTCTATCAAATTCTGATAAATTTATTTTAAAAACATAAGAATTTTCTTTTATGGTATTTTCAATTAAAGTATTTATTTTTTCTCTATTTTCATTTGTAGACCATAAACAATATTTCAATAACAATAAATCAGATAGATTAGTTTCTTTACGTTCACAGAAAAAAGCAGAGGCTTTTAATAAAAAAGCAACCTTTTTCCATCTTCTATCTGAAACATATATATCTAGTTCTTCAGTTTTTTCAAATAGTAAGGTTCTAAGAATGTGGATAATATTAAAAGTTTCCTTTGATAATTTTATATTATTGATTTCATTTTTCCACTTTTCTACTTCATTTGGGCTAATTTTATATTCATTTTTTATATTTGTTTTAGTTTTTACATTATTACTTTCTAATAATATTTCAAAATTATTTTTATCTTTTATAGGAAATACAGGAACTCTTAATAGAAAACGGTCATAAAGAGCTTCTAATCCTTGATTTTTTGGTGGAACTTCATTAGAAGCGGATATAATAACTTTTAGAGGACAGTTTTCTATTATTTTTCCATTTTTAAATAGTCTTTCATTCAAAATGGTAAGTAAAGTATTCAAAATGGCAGGGCTCGATTTCCAAATTTCATCTAAAAAAGCAAAAGTCGCAGTGGGCAAAAATCCTTCTGTCAATCTTTTGTAGTTATCTTTTTTTAATTCACTTATTGATACTTGTCCAAAAATTTCATCTGGAGTACTAAACTTTTGCATAAGATATTCAAAGTATTTTTGATTATGAAAAGCTGTGCTTATTCTTCTAGCAATGAGACTTTTTCCAGTTCCAGGGGGACCATAGAAAAAGATACTTTCTTCAATTAAACTCCCCAATAAAGCAATAGAAATAATATCTTCTCTTTCTTGTAAATTTTCTGCCAAAGAAGATATTAAATTTTTAATTCTTTCTTTTTTACTAATTGTAACTTTTTGATTTTCTTCCATAAAATTTAGCAAAATAATTGTTTGCTATACCTCCCCTTTTTTTAATTATAATATATTATATATTAATTTTGAACTTTTTTCAAATAAAAAGGAAAAGCATTCAACTTCTTGAATGCCTAATCCCAATGCTATTATTTTTAGAATGTATAACCAGCTTTTATACCGATTTTTACATTGTTTTCATCTGAATTTGAAATGTAAGTTCCCTCTAATCCATAGTTAAATCCAGTAGCTTTTTGTACATTGTAATCAATTAAGATTTTCACTGCATCTTTTTTAACTCTATCTCCTTTAATTTCAAAAGATGAAGTACTTCCAGTTATTCTAGCTTTTAAATTATCATTTTTATAACCATATAGACCAGAAATACCACTTATAGAAGCTGTTAAATTACTCTTTCCATCAATATCATATAAAGTTTTACTCATTCCAATACCAACTTCACTGTCAAGATAATTATAATTTTTAGAATCCACATCAATAGTTAAGCCATTCTTTTCTTTTACTCTACCTTGTTGTAAGAAAGTATATGATAGAATTCCTTTAAATTGAAGAGCAACATCTTCTTGTATAGGATAACTTATAACAAAACCTGTATAAGTATTTAATCCTTTAATCTTAACTTTTCCATTAGAGTCAAAAGATTGATAATTGTTTTTTAAATGTCTTTCTGCCTTATAACTACCATATTGTAAACCAAGTCCATTAATCCAATTAATTTTAGAAGAAATAAGTTCTTGATTAAAGTAAGAACCTAAATAAGCACTTGTACCTTTTATAGTTGAATCAGTTGGAGTTGATTCAGCACTTCTCTTAGTATGAGTAATTTTATGATTTGTATTTGCTCCTCCTACCATAAATCCTATACTACTATTATCTTTAAATTTATATTCATATATTCCATAAGCTGTATATATATTTCCTTTAAAATTATCTTGAACAGTTCTATTAGAAATAAATCCACCTCTTGTATAATGTTTATTTTCACTTAAAGAACGATTAATATCAAAAGGTATATTTGTATAAGTAGAAATTTCATTTTTAGCAATTTTATTTACCTTAGAATAAATATTTGTATCTTTTAATTGAGATAAAAGTTCTTTTAATTCTTGTAAGGCTTCTTCTTCTCTCAATGTGTAACTTATTATTCCCCTTAAATTATTATATAGTGTTTGTTCATTACCACTATATAGAGTGATACTTTTTTCTAATTCTTCTAGTAGATTTTCTTTATAAGCTAATTGTTTATCTATATTCTTTTTTAAACCTATTACTTTATTATATAAACTTCTCATTCCTTCTTGACTTGTATTATTTAATGCTTTAATGTCATTGATTAGAGATACAATAGAGCCTAGTTCTGCCTCAGGGTATTGTGTTGCTAAATTTGTTAAAGTATCTTTGTCAATTTTATCAACTATACTTTTGATTCTTTTTAGACTTTCTTCTGCTCTCTTTTCTATACGCTTTTCTTCAAGTTTTCCAACTTCAGAATTTCTATATCCTAAATCTTTTTGATAAAATTCATCATAATCAGTCCAAACTTCTGAAATATTTGCTAAAGGTATTGTAATATCATAATCAATAGCAAAAGGATTTATAAATTTTCCTAAATCTATATTTTTATATTCTTCCCTTTGATGTAATTCGTTTAATTTTTCTAATTTTCTTTTAGTAGAAAGAACAACAGGTGAAGATTGTAATTTATTAATCTTATCTACAGCTTCTTGCTCTTTATCTTTATCTAAATTAAAATCACTCAAATCTTTAATGATATCTTCTGGTTTCTTCTCTATTAAATAATCAAATAAAGCTAGTTTTTTACTTTCTTCCTTTTTCTCATCTTTTACACTAAACTTTGTTTTTTTATTTGTAGTTGTTAAAGTAGGCTGTAATAAACTTAGTAAATTAGCATTTTTAATACTTCTATAAACTTCATTTTCATCTTGATCTAAACGTTTAATTTCATTTTTTATTTTAACTTCTAGTAAAGAATTTCCATTTTTAGAGTATTTATGATTGTCAACCAAAGAGTGAGCAATTGAATCTGATATAAAAGGAATATTCATATCCCAAGATTCTCCCAAAATCTTGTTAGTGTATGTATAATGAATATTTCTTCCCATATCAATTGTAGAGTTTTCAGATATTCTACTTACCATTAATTCTACTTCAAATTGATTTCTATTTTTCATTGGATTTGTTGATTCATATGTTCTTTCAATAGCAGTATTTCCTTCAATAAAAACAATATTTGGATCAGAGTCTTTTAAAGCATGTTGATATAGATGCCCTTCATCATTTTTCTTAGTTGGATCTAAATCTAAAGTAAGTGAAGTTCTTCCTGAAAGTGAAGCATTTCCTTCATTAGCACTAGATTTTCCACCAACTCTTAAAATTTTAATCCCATGTAAAGAAGAGTAAGGTCCTAAAATAATATTAGTTCCAAAACGTCCAGTTGACGCTTCAGATATAAGAAGTTCATTTTCTCCTTCTCCTAAGTCCACTTTTCCCAAAATTTTTCCTTGTCCACGAAATTCTATTTTTTTACCTGTTTTTGTTAAACTAATATGGCTATTTTGTAAAAATTTTCCTACCCATTTATTTTCAGCTGGATTTGTTGTAGAACCTAAAAAGAAACCATATCTTTTTGCTAAATCATGTATCTCTAATTCTTTATTAGTCTTTGCTGTTCCGGCAGCACTGGTTAAAGCTTTATATTTATAAAAATCTTTTGCTAACTGTACTTGTCTTTTAGAATAACGTGACTCAAACCATTCTATATCTGCTTGTGTTATCCAAGATGGAGGATTAGGATCCCCATATATATACATATAACCTAAAGCAATAAAATCAGGATCATTTTGTAAATCATTCCATTTTTTCTTATTATCTTCATATTCTTTTTTTAATATTTCTAATTCTTTCTCTTTTTCAACAACATCTCTCATATATTCTTGAATGTCATTTTGGAAAGTGCTTCCTGGACCAAAAGGAGTTACCCATTTAGCATCAAAATCAGATTGAGACATAGCTCCATTTTTTACATTTTCTTTATCCCTAATATATCTATAAATATTTTTTTCATTTTCTGAGGCATCAGCTGGTAATATTTTACCACTTTCAGCAAAATTAATTATATCTTGTAATGATCTTTTTCTCTCATAACTAGTGTTTATAAGTATCTCAGTATTAGAGTTTAATTTATCTTCTACTATTATATCTCTTTTACTTGTGTATAGAACTCTACCAGCACTATTTTGAGGATCATTATTTGGTTTATAAACATAGATATTGGTATATACAGTATCTTCAAATTTCTCACTATCTTTAATAATTTGCCCATTGGTACTTGTTCTTTCAACAGAAACAGGTTCTACTTTGTAGTATACTTTCCATTCTTGTCCATTTTCCTTTGTATATAGTTCTCCATCTTTTTCATAAATATTCAAATCAGGTCTTTTTTCTTTAAGTTTTTCTAGAAGAAATTGACGAACTTCATCATTTGATTTTCCTTCAATTCTTTTATAGTATTCATCCATTGTAATACCTAATTGATTTCTATTGGAGTAATTAATACTTTCATATTTCCCATCTATAAGATATTTATCAGTCTTTGCATTTTTTTGTAACTCTAACTCTTTATTAAATTCATTAGTTCCTTTAATAATAATATCATTTGTAACATTTCCATTTCCAAAATAGAATCTTTTTTTATTTCCTTTTGTTGTATAAGAAAAATCTTCATAATTTCCATTTTGTTTTAAAGCTTCTGTACCTTTTTCAATAATAGAAGGTAAATCTAAATATCCTTTTGTAAGGCTATTTTTTTTATCTAATTCTGCAGTTCCATAATTCCCATGCTCTTCATCTCCTGTATATTGTGTAACAGGGATCAAATCTATATTATCATGAAGTCTTAATTCTTTATTAGTACTTTTATAAAAATAAGAACGATTGATTCCTCTTTGTCTATTATGCTCATCTACCATTCTTAATAAGTTTTCATACCCCCCTCCTTCAAAAGTTTCTACATTTTCACTTTTTAAAGGAATTCTATAATGACCTCTTGGACTATATATACTTTTTTCTGCTGCGTTTACTTGATTTACTAATAATATTAATGCTATAATTGTCAAAATTTTATGTTTCATCTTTATACTCCTCTTAATTAGAATCTAACATTCATTTCTAAGTAATAAGTTTTTTCTGGTGCAGGTAAAGCTTCAAGGCTTGTTTCTCTTAAATTATATTTTTTACCAAATATATTTTTTGAACCTACTTTAATATTAGAATAAGCATCTGCTTTATATAAAACTCCTAAATCTGTTACACCATAGCCACCAATTGTATGTTTTATAATATCATCATCTTTATTTAAATCTTGGCTTTCTCTTATTTCTCTTGTCTCTCTTTTACTGAAGTAAGTGTAAGTTCCAACTAATGCAACTTTATCTGTAAAATTATATTTTATACCCAATGTAGCTTTAACTCTTGGTACTAATGGAACTTTATCTCCTTTTTCTAATCTTGCTTCTTCATTAGCTTTTAAAACTTTTGTATTAAGTAATGTCAAAGATTCAGATAAAGACCAATTTCCAAAATTTTGTTCAGCTTCTAGTTCTAATCCCATTCTTCTAGTTTTTCCAATATTTCTATATTTCCATCTATTTACTGCTGGGTTAGTGACACCTGAACTTATCAAAGTTATCTCATCTTTTGTATCTGTTAAAAATATAGAGGCACTAAACAAAGAACCCCAAAAATAATCTCTTATTCCTAGTTCTACTGTATCAGTTTTTTCTGATTTTAAATTATTATCTACATATTTAGATGCCACATTAACTTGAGGAGGATCAAAGAATCCAACTTTTTTAGGTAAACTATTATCACGAACTTTATCAGTTAATTGATTTGCAAAAGGAGTTACAAATCCTTTTTCATATCTTAAAAATACTCTTCCTGTATCACGATATTTGGATAAAATTCCAAATTCAGCAGCATAATTTTCTAATTTTCTGTCTGTGCTTATTTCAGTAGTTTTAGCAGCAACATATGGCATAGTATTTGGTCCATTAACTCTTTTACCTTTATATTTTGTAATTTCTGTTCTAAATCCTGTTGTAATATTTAAGTTATCTATTACATCAAATTTATTAAAAGCATAGAAACTATGAGATTCTTTTTCCATATTCACCTTAACACGATTAATAACTGGCTGAATATCATCACCTCTTAAAACACCATTTGTATAACCATTATTATATGATTTTAAAGTTTCAGATTGTACAAAGGAATCTCTTTTGTTTACTGCTTTTTGATAATCATATCCTAAGATTAACTCACCTTTAGTGTAGTCATATTTACTCTTTAGTTTTAAACCTTTCTTATCTTCTTCAAATTTTGCTGTCATTTTAGATGTTATATCATAAAAGTTCATTTCTTCCTTGTAACTTCCATAAGTATAACCAGCTGGTGAAGAAATTATTCTGATATCATCTAAGCTTTCTGTTTTAAAGTTTCTATCTTGTTCTTGTTTATATAAAGTTCCAGCCATTATTAAATTTTGAGTTGGTCTATATTCATAATCAAAAGTATAACTTTTATCTCTTGTTACAGCATCTAAATTTAAGCCAACTTCTTTTCTATCATATTCTAAAACTTGTCTTGTTACCTGATTACTTCCATCATCTTTGAATTTACTATATCTAGTTTGGAATCTAAATCTATTTTTAGGATTTATCTTATAATCAAATCCAAGTAAATAAATCTTATTTTCTTTTTCTTCTTCTCTTCTGTACCCTTCACTATTAAGATAACTAAAACCATAATTTACATATAGATGCTTATTGATATTATATCCACCTGCAAAACCAAAGTTTCTATTGTCAAATGATCCATAGTTTAAGTCAGCGAAAAAATTATTTTTAGTAACATTTGAGTTAGTTGTTATACTTACAACTCCACCAACAGACCCACTTCCATAAAGAGTAGCTCCTCCTCCTGGGATTATCTCAATTTTTTTTACAGTTTCAATAGGGATTGAATTTATTGGTAAACTTGCCATTGTTTCTTCAGTAGGATTTATACTAACCCCATCTATTAATACTTTAACTCTACTTAAAGATTTCTCTCCGCTACCTCTCATATCAACTCTTGGACCAAAAGCTGTATTTTGTATTGTAACTCCTGGTGCATCTCTTAAAACATCTTCTACATTTTTATAGTTCCTTTCTCTTATTTTCTCTTGAGTAATAACATAGGTATTTTTTTGTTCTTTTGGGATTAGAGTGTAATCAGAACTTTTAGGAGCACTTTTTATAGTTGTTTGATCAAGTTCTATAGTATCTTCTGCGAAGGCTATTATTGAAGATAATATAGTTAGTAAAGCTAATAATTTTTTCATTATTACTTTCTCCTTTCAAAATTTTATTATTTTCGACTAATAATAAATAGAATTATTTTATTTGTCAATATACTAATTTTGAAATTAAAAAAAATTATGCTCTAAATTAAAACAATAGAATATAATTTCTTTCTTTTTTTTAAATATTAATAGTCTAATAATTCTTTATTTTTATACTAAAGAATAAGAATTTTAAAATGATTTCAAAATTATGATAAAATAAAAAAGAGGTGATTTTTATTAAAAAATATATTTTATTATTATTTTTCTGTATATATTATTTTAATTTTTCAACAACAAATGAAATATATAGGGATAGAATGAGAGACTTTGTAAGGGAAATAAGAAACAATACAGGCAAAGATAAGATTGTTATTAGTCAGAATGGAAATGAATTATATTTTAAGAATAATAAGATAGATGAAGAATTTTTTAAAATTACAGATGGAACAACTCAAGAATCATTGTATTATGGTGATATTTTAAAATTCAATGTTGCAACTTCAAAAGAAGTAAATAATGAATTGTTAAAATTAATACTTCCTATTAGAAAGAAAGGAAAGCCTATTTTTGTTATAAACTATGGTAAAGGAGAGAAGAAAAGAAACATTTTAAAGCAAGAATCTTTAAAGACAAATCTGCTAAATGAACTACTTCCTTCATTTGCCTTAACTGATTTCTATAAGCCAATAAATGACTATAATACAAATGATATTCATAGTCTTAATGAAGTTAAAAATTACTTATGTTTGTTGAATCCTGAAAAATTTTCCAGTATAGATGAATACTATCAAGCTTTAAAAGATACTAATTATGATTTACTTTTAATAGAAGTTTCTTATGATAAGATTTTCTTCACTAAGGAGCAAATAAAAGGATTAAAATTTAAAAAGAATGGTGGAAAGAGAATAGTTATTGCTTATTTGAGTGTAGGAGAAGCTGAGGATTATAGATTCTATTGGAAGAAAGAATGGAATAAATATAAACCTGATTGGATTGTTAGTGAAAATGAAAATTGGGAAGGAAATTATATAGTCAAATATTGGGATCCTAAATGGAAAGAGATTATAAAACAATATCAAAAAAAATTAGATAAAATAGGGGTAGATGGCTATCTACTAGATACTTTAGACAGTTATTCATATTTTGAAAATAAAAAAGAGAAGTTATAAATTGTAAATAAAAATAAATGAGTTACATTATAAGTTTTATCATAAAAAATTTTTTTAGAATAAATAATTAATAGTTTTAGTAAGATTACTGCGACGTCCATTATTGTTGAGTGAGCCTTTGTGGAGCTCACGAAACACTAATGGCTGGCAAGTAATCATTATATATAACTAGAAATCATTAAGTTTTTACAAAGAAAATTTTTTAGAATTACTTAGTAACTCATTTATTTTTTACTTTTCTACTAACTGTTTTTATTTTTTTCTTTTTTTATCCTTATATAAAGTATAAAGATATATTAGATATGCTCCAACTCCAATGACAGTACAACCAGCCATAGAATATTCAGAGTTTAGAAATCCAAATTTTATAGCAAAAAAGGCAAATAGGTTTATTGCAATCACCAAGCTAAGCAATATTGATATCTGTGTTAAAAAGACCTTTAATTTTCCATTCATAATAAACTCCAAAATTATTGTGGCTTTACAACAATATTAACTATTCTATTAGGTATTACTATAACTTTTACAATATTCATTCCTTCTAAATGTTTAGTAACATTTGGTAATTCTAAAGCAGCTTTTTCAACTACAGCCTTATCACTATCTTTTTCAATTTCAAAGCTTCCTCTAATTTTTCCATTGACTTGAACAGCTATAGTAACTTCATCAGAAGATAACATTTTTTCATCATATTCAGGCCATTTTTCATTGAATAAATACCCAGTTTCTCCTAGTTCTTCCCAAATTTCATCACAGAAATGTGGAACAAATGGAGATAACATAAGTAATATCTTTTTCAATGTATAAGCTAGAATTTTAGGAGCTTGTTCTGAGCTCATTGAGTTAGTAACATAGCTTTGAACTTCATTGATAAGTTCCATATTAGCAGCTATAGCAGTGTTAAAATGGTAGTTGTTTTCAATTGCATCAGTAACTTTTTTAATAGTCTGATTTAATTTAATCAATAATGCCTTATCTTCTTTAGAAAGTTTATTATAATCAATGTCATCATGAGCATTTTTTACAAGTTCTGCATTTTCAAAAATTAATCTCCAAACTCTTGTTAAGAATCTATATGCTCCTGCAAGTCCATTTTCATTCCATTCTAATTCTTTTTCAGGTGGTGCAGCAAACATGATAAATAATCTAGTTGTATCAGCTCCATATTTATCTAACATTTCTTCAGGGTCAACACCATTATTTTTAGATTTTGACATCTTTTCAACTTTAACTTGTAATTCTTCTCCTGCTTCAGAATAAGCCTTATCTCCCTTTAAAACAACATCTTTTGGAAGTAAATATCTGTTTTCTTTTTCAGAATAATATGATGGTCCTAATACCATTCCTTGAGTTAATAGTCTCTTAAATGGTTCATTTGCTGTTAAAAGTCCTAAATCTCTTAAAACTTTAAAGAAGAATCTAGCATATAGTAAGTGCATTACAGCATGTTCAACTCCACCAATATATTGGTCTACAGGAGTCCATTTATCTACTATTTCTTTAGCAAAAGGTAAATTTAAGTTTTTAGGATCACAGTATCTTAGGAAATACCAAGATGAGTCTACGAAAGTATCCATAGTATCAGTATCTCTTCTAGCTTTTCCACCACAACAAGGACAAGTTGCTTCTTTAAATTGGTTAGAAGTTTCTAATGGATTTCCACTTCCTGAGAATTCTATATCATCAGGTAAGATTACAGGTAGATTTTCATCTTTTTCTAAAACTTCACCACATTTTTCACAATATAGAACAGGGATAGGAGTTCCCCAGTATCTTTGTCTTGAAATACCCCAGTCTTTTAATCTATATTTATATGTTCTTTGTCCAAGATTTTTTTCTTCAACATATTCTGCTATTTTAATTAAGGCATCTTTACTAGATAGACCATTAAAGTCACCTGAGTTTATCATTATACCTTCTTCAACAAAAGGTAATTCAACTTTTTCATCAGCTTTTTTAGAAGTTATAACTTGTTTAACAGGTAAATTATATTTTCCAGCGAAAGCAAAGTCTCTTTCATCGTGAGCAGGAACTCCCATTACAGCTCCTGTTCCGTAGTTCATAAGAACATAGTCAGCTATCCATAATGGAACGATTTCTTTACTTACAGGATTTTCTATATGCCAACCACTGTCAATACCATTTTTCTCTCTACCTTCTGCTCCTCTTTCAATCATATCAGTATTTTTCATTTCTGTTACTTTGTCTTTGATTGAAGGATTAACTTGTAAGATTTTATCAACAATAGGGTGCTCAGGTGCAACAACTGCATAAGAAACCCCATAGATAGTATCAATTCTTGTTGTGAATATAGGTAAATCTTCACCTGTTTCAACAACTTTTAATTTTAGCTCAGTACCAAAAGATTTTCCTATCCAGTTTTTTTGCATAGTTAAAACTTTTTCAGGCCAACCATCTTTAATTTCTTCATGCCCTTCTAATAACTCATCAGCGTAGTCAGTTATTTTAAAGAACCATTGTTCCAATTCTTTTTGTATAACATGAGTCTTAGAGTGACGCCAACACATTCCATCTTCAACTTGTTCGTTTGCTAGAACTGTTTGACAGTCAGGACACCAGTTAACTAAAGATTTTTTCTTGTAGATTAATCCTTTTTCATACATTCTTTTGAATAGCCATTGATTCCACTTATAGTATTCAGGAGTGTAGCTTGCTATTTCTCTTTCCCAGTCATAAGAAAAACCAATTAATTTTAATTGTCTTCTCATATTTTCTATATTAGACTTAGTCCAAATAGCAGGGTGAATTCCATTTTGAATAGCAGCATTTTCTGCAGGAAGTCCAAATGAGTCCCAACCCATAGGTTGAAGTACATTATATCCCTTCATTCTTTTATATCTTGAAATAACATCTCCTATAGTATAGTTTCTAGCATGTCCAACATGTAGTTTCCCTGAAGGATAAGGTAGCATTGAAAGTACATAATAATTTTCTTTACCTGCTACTTCATTTTCAGTTTTAAAGATATTATCTTTAGCCCATTTTTCTTGCCATTTCTTTTCAATTTCCTTATAATCGTATTCTCTCAACTTTTCCACCTCTTAAATTTCTTCTTTATTTATCCAATCTTCACTTTTTTTTCTAATTCTTTGAATAGTATTGTCTATACTTTTTAGGTTTTTAGATAAGATTTTAGCAATTTCTCTATATGAGTAACCTCTTATTAAGTATTTTAAAACTTCTTTTTCAAATTTACTAAAATTTTTATCTGAAAAATTCTTAAACTCTTTTATCTCTTCTTTTAAAAGATAAGCCTCTTCAGGATTATTTTCTGAAGAAATATAATTATCTACATCAGAACCATCTTCTATCATTGAGCTTGTTGTTAAAGCTTCATTCAAAATAGAATTTTTTTGAGTATTAGCCTTTCTTATAGCACTTATCATTTCTCTTCTTATGCACAGAAAAGCAAAACTACTGAAAGAAGATTTAGTTTCATCATAGAATTTTATAGCTTTTAATAGTCCTAAAATACCTTCTTGTAGTAAATCTTCTTGTTCAGCACCTATTAAATAGTATTTTTGTGCATTAAAAGATAAAATTTTTGAATACTCTTTTAAAATCCAATCTATAGCTTCACTGTCTCCAGTTTGAGCTTTCTTTAAAATAGTATTTATATTTTCTTCCATTTTCTCACCATTATTTATTGACAATTCTTGACAGCAGTATTCCACTTGCAACAGAGACATTTAAAGAATTTATTTGCCCAAACATTGGAATTTTAATTAATTTATCACAGTGTTCTCTAACTTTTTTTCTAATTCCACTACCTTCATTTCCAAGAACTAAAACAATTTTATTAGGATAATCTTCTTCATTGTAGTTGATACTAGCTTCTCCAGCTGCTCCATATACCCAATAATCTAATTTCTTTAACTTGTTTATTGTGTCAGATAGGTTAGTTACCTTAGAAATATTTACATATTCTATAGCTCCTGTTGAAGTTTTAACAACAGTTTCATTTATTCTAACTGAGTTTCTTTCAGGAATTAGTATTAAATCAACTTTAAACACTTCAGCACTTCTTATGATAGCACCAAAGTTTCTAGGATCTTGAATTTCATCTAAGATTAAAACTACTGACTTGTCTTTAGAAGCAAGCTCCTCATAGGCTTCATCAAAATCTTTATAGTAATCAAAGTTACTTATGTATACTGCGACACCTTGAGAATTATCTATTTTTTTATTTGTATAGAAAATTTTAATATTTCTTTTAGAAGCTAATTCTTTTAGCTTTTGTACTGTTTCACCCTTTAAGCCATTGTAGAGTTCCAATTTTTCTATATTCTTCTCTTTATTTAATAAGGCTTCTGTTACAGGATTAACACCAATAATTCTTTCCATTTTTTCTCCTTAAGCTTGAGTCTTAATTCTTTCTATATTTGCTCCTAGAGCTTTGAATTTTTCTTCAAAATTTTCATAACCTCTATCCACATGATAGATTCTATTTACTATACTTTCTCCATTTGCTTTTAGTGCAGCAAGTATTAAAGAAGCTCCAGCTCTCAGGTCACTAGCCATAACTTCAGCTGATGAGAAGTTTTCAACTCCTGTTACTTTAGCAGTTGATGAGTCTATTTCTATTTTAGCTCCCATTCTATTAAGTTCTGGCACATGCATAAATCTATTTTCAAATATTGTTTCTTTAATTTCGCTAACTCCATTTACTAAACACATAAGTGTCATCATTGGAGATTGTAAATCTGTTGGGAAACCAGGGTGAGGCATAGTAGTTACCTTCACAGGTTTTAAATCAGATAATTTAGATAAAACTTCTAATTTATCTCCTTCAATTTTAAATTTAGCTCCCATTTCTTCTAATTTTAATAGGAAACTTGATAGATGCTCTGGAACTATTCCAGAAACTTTTATACTTCCGTCAAATAGGATAGAAGCTATTACATACGTTCCTGCAACTATTCTATCTGCAATTATAGTGTATTCACAAGCAGTTAATTTTTCTACACCATCAATTTCAAGTCTACTTGTTCCTACTCCACTTATTTTAGCTCCCATTTTTATTAAGAAGTTACATAAGTCTTCTATTTCAGGTTCTTTAGCAGCATTTTCTAAAACAGTTTTTCCCTTAGCTTTAACCGCTGCCATTATTATGTTTTCTGTAGCTCCAACACTCGGGAAATCAAGTACTATATTCCCACCTATTAAACCATTTTCTGTTGTAGCTTCAACATATCCATGTTCTATATTTATTTTAGCTCCTAGAGCTTCAAAACCTTTTAAGTGTAAGTCAACAGGTCTTGCACCTATAGCACAACCACCTGGTAGAGCAACTTTTCCTCTTTTTTCAATAGCAAGCATTCCACCCATTACTAAAAATGAAGCTCTCATCTTTTTAACTAAATCATAACTTGCTTCTGCTCCACTAAGTCCATTATTTATTATTTTATATGAATTAGCATCTAATTTTTCTACTTCCAATCCTAAACTTTCCAAGAGTGCAACCAAAGTTCTAATATCTCTTAAATCAGGAACATTTCTTAAAATGTAAGTTCCTTTTTCTACCAATGTCGCTATCATTATTGGAAGAGTTGAGTTCTTTGAACCATCAACTTTTAATTCTCCTGCTATTTTGTTACCACCAACAATTTTAAATGCTTCTACCATTCTCTTATATCCCCTTTTACTTTTTTGTATTTAAAAATTATAACATATTTTCTTAAATTTGTGTTAAATATTATCAAATAAAAATAAATATATAAACTTGACATCACAGAGAAAATATTATAATCTATGATTAAGAAGAATATATTTAAAGCTTTTTATCTATTTTTTAAGGAGGAAATTATGGATATTAAAAGTTTTATTTTAGCTAATAAAGAAGTTATAGAGAAATTAGCTATAAAGAAAGATGAAGAAAAAGTAATAAAAAAAGATGATGACTGGTATAATGAAGATTGCTGGGATAACCTTTATAAAGAATTAAAAGTAGGAAAAAAAGATGAGTAGAAAAAATAAAGGTGAAGTGTGGTTTGCTAAATTTCAATTTGAAGAAATAGAAGGCTTTAAATATAGACCTGTAGTCGTATTAGATGATGGGAATTTTGATGCTATAAAAGTTTTAGTTGTTAAAGTTACTACAAAAAATAGAAATATTGATACAGATGTTCCAATTTTATATTGGCAGGAGGCAAAGTTAAGATTTGAAAGTTTTGCAAGAATTGATAAATATTTATTGTTAGATGATACAGATTTTTCATTTAAAATTGGAGATTTACATCAAGATGATTTAAATTTGATAGAAACAAAATTTATAGAATATGTTTTAAATTATAGATAATAAAAAAGGTCACTATATACTGACCTTTTTTATTTAATCAAATATAAATTTTGTATATCTTTCATAAGCCTTATTTTCATCTATAAAACTTGGGTTAAGATATAGATTTGGAACTTCTTGAGTTTCAAAACAGATAGCTGAATGTTTCTTAAAGCCTATATCTTGCAGATAGTTTCCAGTGTAGATAACAACAGCAGGATTATCTGTTTCAACAGACATTTTAATTCCAGATTCAAGATTTTCTATTTCTAATTTTCCTATTTTTTCATTGAAGATAAAAGGGTGATCTATACCATCATTAGCAATAGTTTTTTGAACATCAGTTGCCATAAAGAAATCATTTAATTTTTTAGACATTCTAAAGTCAAAAATATTATTGTCTAAAGCTATAGTTTCACAAGGAATATAATTTTCATCTATACCAACTAAATAGTCAGAATTAATTTTTAAAATATCTTCATAGATAGTATTTTCAGAATTTCCACCTAGATTGAAATAACTATGATTAGTTAAATTTAAATAAGTTAAGCTATCAGCTTTAGCAAAATATTTAATTTCCAATTCATTTTTATTTAAAATATAGCTAACTTTAATTTTGATATTAGCAGGATAGCCATTATCTAAATGAGGACTTTTTATAGAAAAAACTAGACCATTTTTAATCTTCTCTACTGTCCAAAATCTATGACTGATAGAGTTCTTTCCACCATGTAAGGTATTTCCATTATTGTTGCTATCTAGCTTATATGTTTTATCTCCTATTTTTAGTTCAGCATTTTTAATTCTTCCAGCAGTTCTACCTATCACAGCTCCAAAATATGCAGGATTTTCTCTATATTTTTCAATATCATCAAAACCAAGAACAACATTTCTAAAATTTCCATTCTTATCTTTTACTTCAATCTTTTTTATAGTAGCTCCTAAATTTAAAAACTCAACTTTCAAAAATTCATTTTCCAATTTATATACTTTTATTTCTTCCATTTTTCTTTCTCCCATCCAAAGTGAATTAAAAATAAAAATAGTTCATTTAAATTTTTATTTTAAGCACACAGCTAAAATGTATGTAAAAAACAAGTGAAACTGCATCTAAATTTTAGATAAAAAATCAAAGAGAGTGAGCCGAGTAATTCTCAGCGTGTTTGAAGCTGACTTGTCAGCAAGTTTGCTGAAATTACAGCGAACTCTTGATTTTTTATCGTTAAGAAATTTAGCTAGCAGTGAACTGTTTTTTACTACATACAATATTTAAAAGAATATTTCTACAGACATTTTTAATATTAAAACTATAGTTACTACAAGGAATACAGGTTTAATAAATTTATTTCCCTTTAGTATTGCAAGCCTTGAACCAATAATAGCTCCAACAGTCATAACAAGTGCAATAGCAATACCATAACCCCAGTTTAATTTTCCTAAAAAACCAAAGACAACTAAACTTGCAAAGTTACTTGAAAGATTTAGAATCTTAGTATTTCCACTTGCTGATGAGAAGTCTAATTTAAAAATTTTAATAAGACAGAACATTAAAAATGCTGCTGTACCTGGCCCTAAGAAACCATCATAGAAACCTAGACCAAAAGCCATAATCTTTCCAAGTAAAAGAGTTTTTGGAGTAGTTCCTTTATAGCGATTTACTTCTCCCATAGCTTTATTCTTTAAAGCATAAAGAAAAACTACTATTAAAATTGCAAAAGAAATAGGTTTAAAGTATTTTGTATCTATAGAAACAGCAGTTTTAACTCCTAAAACAGCTCCTGCAAGAGAAAAAGCAAATAATTTAGATACAATTTCCACATTTATTTTTTTAGCCTTCCAGAATTTAAAAGCACTGGCAAAAGTAGATAAGAAAGCTGATAGTTTATTTGTCCCCAATGCCATATGAGGTGGGAAACCTACTGCAAAATATGCAGGTAAGGAAATAAGTCCTCCACCACCAGAAATAGCATCCACAACAGAGGCAATAAAACAACAAACTGCAAGAATTAAAAATTTAATAAGATCAAAATCTTGAAACATAATCTAACCCCCATATTATATTAATCAAATTTATAACCAATAGATATACTTCCAATAGGTTTTATATTTTTTAAATCAGAAGATACAGAAAATTCAATAGGTCCTATAGGAGAATCATAACTTAAAGAAAAACCTAAACCTTGAGAATAATCTTTCCACATTCTAGCTCTATTATTTTGCAGTGAATTAGCTTCATTAAATGTGGCAATGTTAAATTTAGTATTAAAATAAAGAGAATATACAACCTTGTGTTTAAAACCTAAAGTTAAGTTAATTAAGTCTTTCAGTTGTTTTTCTTGATAGTTAAAACCATAGAATTCAAACTCATTATTATTCATATTTGTGTGCATCCCACCAAGTTTAATTCTCCTATCAGCTCTTATTTTATCACCTCTAAGGCTCGAATAGTCCAAACCATAAGTAAGAGAAAATTTTGGATTTAAAGGAACATAGCCTCTTACAGTATATGCTGGTCCATATAGGTTAGATTTTGAATTTCCAAAAGAACCAGCAAAATTATAGTTAAAATTTGCTTTAACCCCCTTCATAGGATTAGAAATAGAATCTAAACTATCATATTTAAAACTTAAATAAGTTTTAGTGGAATTCTCAGAATATTCCAATGATTTTGAAGTATCTCCTCCAGTATTTTGTTTTAAACTGGAGAATTCAGACAAGACTCCATAAGAAAGCATAGTATTATTTGTAGGCTGATTAAAAATTCCTAGTTTAAAATACGCTTCTCTATTTATGAATTTGGCAACTTTTCTTTTATTTTCATACAAGAAAAATGGACTTTCATTATATCCAATATTTGTAAAAAAACCAAATCTATTTTTAACACCATAGTATGAAAGAGTACCTAAATCAGCTCCTAAATAATCACCAAATTTTAAGTTTAGGTTGATATTATTCTTAAATTTTCCATTAAAAAATAAATCAGAACCTATGTTAAAAGTTGTACCATAGCCAGTTAAATAGTTAAATCCTAAACCTATCTTGTTTGAATGAGGTTTTTCACCATCTATAATTAAGGTGTCATCATCAATAGTGTAGTAAACCTTATCCATATATTTAGAACTGTAGATATTAATTATTTTTTTATCTATATCTTTTTTAGAGATAGGTTTATTCAGGAGATCTTTAAAAATATCGTTTAAAACTATAATGGTATTATTACTAAATTTTTCACTGTATTCTATTTTATTTATAGTAACTTTAACATCATTATCATTAACAAACTTTTCTTTTTTCTTTTCATTATCATTTTTAGCTAATAACCTGATTTTATCAATTTCTTTTTCTGCTGCTATCTTACCAAGTTTCATCAATTCTTCCTTTTTTGATGAAGCTATAGCAGAGATATCCTTAACATCAGGACTTATCAAAATAGATGCTTTTTCTCTTGAAACTTTAGTTATATTAGAAGCTTGTATAGTATTTGCTTGGCTCATAACACTCAAGATATTATAATCATCTTTTTCTACAACAGGAGCTCCTATATCAGAAGCTATAACAATATCTGCTCCCATATCATAGGCTTCTTCAACTGGTAGATTTCTTGTTACAAGACCATCAACATATATTTCTCCATCTATTTTCATAGGCTCAAAGATGGAAGGAATAGCCATAGAAGCTATTAAAGCTTTTGCAACATCACCCTTGGAAAAAGCCTTAGTTTCTCCTGTGTTTAAGTTAGTTGCAACTATTCTTAAAGGTATAGGGAAATCATCAAAATTATCCATATATTCATATTTTCCTAGCATCTTTTTTAGAATTAGATATTCTTCTCCAGTCCCTTTTAAACCTTTGGGAAAAGAGAAGTTTAGTTCATTATCAAAACTAAGGTAAGCACTATATTTTTTTAAACTTTCTTTTTTTTCTAAAGATAAATTAGTGTTGTCAGTAACAGTTTCTAAAAAAGTGCTAATATTGAGATCATCTAATAATTTTTCAATTTCATCAACAGAATAGCCAATAGAATATAGAGTTCCAACAAAGGCTCCAATACTTGTACCTGTTATATAGTCTATTTTAATGTTTTCTCTCTCTAGAACTCTTAAAACTCCTAGATGAGCATAACCTTTTACTCCACCACCACTCAAAACTAAGGCAACTTTTAAATTTTTATTATTCTTAGCTGATTTTAATTTTTTTGTATTTTCTATTTTATCTTGTAATTTTTTTATTTGTTCTTCCATTTTTTCAATTTCAACATCTTCTCTTGTTTTTAATTCAATTTCTTCAGCATAAGATAAATTGAAAATTAAAAATATATATGTTAAGAAAATTATTTTTTTCATAAATTACTCTCCTAAAAAATATTCAATAAATTACTTCTCTATTCTATCATAAATATTGAAAAGTGAAAATTATATTATTATCTGTTATAAAAAATTATACCTAATCACTAGATTGTATGATATAATTTAATAAAAAATAAGAAAATGGAGGGAATACAATGATAATTGTTACAGGTGGAGCTGGAATGATAGGTAGTGCTTTTGTATGGAAGCTTAATGAAATGGGTATAAAAGATATACTGATAGTTGACAAATTAAGAACAGAAGAGAAGTGGTTAAATATCAGAAAAAGAGAATACTATGATTGGGTAGACAAAGAAAATTTACAAGAATGGTTATCTTTCAAAGAAAATGCTGATAAGATAGAAGCAGTTATCCATATGGGAGCTTGTTCAGCTACAACAGAAACAGATGGAGATTTTTTAATGGATAATAACTATGCCTATACAAAATTTTTATGGAATTTCTGTGCAGAAAAGAATATTAAATATATTTATGCTTCTTCAGCTGCAACTTATGGTATGGGTGAACTTGGTTACAATGATGATGTTACTCCAGAAGAATTACAAAAATTAAGACCTTTAAATAAATATGGATATTCAAAAAAAATCTTTGATGATTGGGCATTTAAACAAGAATCTCAACCTAAACAATGGAATGGGTTGAAATTTTTTAATGTCTATGGACCTCAAGAATATCATAAGGGAAGAATGGCTTCAATGATATTCCATACATACAATCAATATATGGAAAATGGTTATGTAAAACTTTTTAAATCATATAAAGAAGGATTTAAAGATGGGGAACAATTAAGAGACTTTGTCTATGTAAAAGATGTTGTAGATATAATGTATTTTATGTTAACTAATGATGTTAAGTCAGGTATATATAACATAGGTACAGGAAAAGCAAGAAGTTTTATGGATTTATCTATGGCAACAATGAGAGCAGCATCTCATAATGATAACTTAGATAAAAGTGAAGTTGTAAAATTAATTGAAATGCCTGAAGATTTACAAGGTAAATATCAATATTTTACAGAAGCAAAAATCAATAAATTAAGAGAAATAGGTTATACAAAAGAAATGCATAGTCTTGAAGAAGGAGTTAAAGATTATGTTCAAAATTATTTAGCTAAAGAAGATTCTTATCTATAAGAGGAGTTAAAAGATGAATGCATTAATATTAGTTATTATTCTTGCTCTGGTTGAAGGAATTACTGAATTTTTACCTGTCAGTAGTACAGGACACATGATATTAGTAAATAAGCTAATAGGTGGAGAGTATCTTTCTCCAACTTTTACTAATAGCTTTTTAATAATTATACAATTAGGAGCAATACTTTCAGTTGTAGTTTATTTCTGGAAAGATTTAACACCTTTTGTAGGAACTAAAGAAAAATTTGTTTTAAGATTTAGACTATGGCTTAAAATTATAGTTGGTGTGCTACCAGCAATGGTTATAGGACTATTCTTAGATGATACAATAGATAAATATTTTATGAACAATATAAGTATTATAGCTATAACTTTAATAGCTTATGGAATTATTTTTATAGCAATAGAAGTTATATATAAGATTAAAAATATTAAATCAAGAGTTAAAAAATTCACTGAACTAAAATATAGTACAGCATTTTTAATAGGATTTTTTCAATGTCTAGCTATGATACCAGGCACTTCAAGATCTGGTGCAACAATAATAGGAGCTTTACTTTTAGGTCTATCAAGACCACTGGCAGCAGAATTTTCTTTCTATTTAGCTATACCAACAATGTTTGGAGCAACAGCTTTAAAATTACTAAAAAATGGTTTAGTTTTTACACAAATAGAATGGGCTTATTTGGCTTTAGGTTCAGTAATATCCTTTGTGGTTGCTTATATTGTTATAAAATGGTTTATGGATTTTATTAAAAAAAGAAGTTTTGCTTCTTTTGGATTATATAGAATAATATTGGGGATTATAGTTCTTGTTTTACTGAGATAAATATATCTAAAAAAATCTTTTATATATCTAATTTTAATGTTATAATATTTTAGTACAAATTAAAAGGAAATAGTAAATATGAAGAAAATAGAAACAGAGATAAAAGATTTACTGATACTTGAACCTAGAGTATTTGAAGATAGTCGAGGTTTTTTTATGGAAAGCTATAACTATAATACTTTTAAAGAAATAGGAATAGATAATATCTTTGTACAAGATAATATTTCTAAATCTTCAAAGGGAGTTTTAAGAGGATTGCATTTCCAAAAAGATGAAGATGCTCAGGCTAAATTAGTGTATGTACTAAAGGGAACAGTATTAGATATAACAGTAGATTTAAGAGAAAATAGTGAGACTTTTGGAAAGTATGAAGTAGTTGAATTAAATGAAAAAAATAAGAGGATGCTCTTTATACCAAGAGGTTTTGCTCATGGTTTTCTTACCTTAGAAAATGATACTGAATTTATCTATAAGTGTGATAATTTCTATAATCCTAAGAGTGAAGTTGGAATTATTTGGAATGATGTAGATTTAAATGTAGATTGGAATTTAGAGAAGTACAATATAAAAGAGGAAGAATTAATAATATCAGAAAAAGATAAAAAAAATATAACTTTTAAAGAGTATAGGAGAGAGAAATGAAACTAATATTTGGTGCTAATGGAAAGTTAGGGACAGACTTTAGAGAGTTGCTGGACTCTATAGGAGAAAAGTATATAGCAAGTGATAAAGATGAGGTAGATATAACTAAGGCAGATTTTTTAAGAGCTTATGTTCAAACTATGCATCAAAACTATAAGATAGACACTATCATTAACTGTGCTGGATATAATGATGTAGATATGGCAGAAACAGAAAAAGAATTATGCTATAAGTTAAATACAGAAGCACCAGCAAATCTAGCTAATATAGCTTCTGAAATAGGAGCAAACTATATAACATATTCAACAGATTTTGTATTTAATGGTTTAGCAACTAATTATTTATATAATGAAAGTACTGGATATACTGAAGGGGATGAGGCACATCCTCTATCAACTTATGCTAGAACTAAGTATGAAGGTGAATTATTAGTTTCACAAGTAATAGAAAATCCTGAAAATACTTCAAAAATATATATAGTAAGAACTTCTTGGGTTTTTGGTAAAGCTAGTATGAACTTTGTTGATAAGATGATAGAATTGGCTAAAGAAAAGGATGAATTAAGGGTAGTTGATGATCAAGTTTCTTCTCCAACTTATTCTAAAGATTTAGCTTACTATAGTTGGGAACTATTAAAAAGTTCATGTGAAAGTGGAATTTACCATTTTACAAATGATGGTATAGCTTCAAAATATGAAGAAGCAAAATATGTGTTAGATAAAATTTCTTGGCAAGGAAATTTAATAGCAGTAAAAAGAGAAGATTTAGGCTTACTTGCTGAAAGACCAAAGTTTAGTAAATTAAGTTGTAAAAAAATAAAAGAAAAATTAGGGATAACTATTCCAAATTGGAAAGATGCAATAGATAGATATTTTAAAGATAATAATAAATAAGGGGAGAAGGTAATGTCAAATAAATTAGTAAAAGTAGAAGATAATTTTCAAGAAGAAAATGAGATAAGTATTTATGATATTGTTAATATTTTTATAAAAAATATAAAATTATTTATGATAGTAAGTATTTTAGGAGTAATAATGAGTAGTATATATGTTGCTAAGAGGATAATTTTTGATAAGAATAATACTATCTACATTAATTATACTCTTAATTATGAAGAAATAAATAGTTATATAGGAAAAGATATATATTATCCAAAAAAAAATCCAAAAGAGATTCTTTTAGATGACAAGTATATAGATTTACTTTTTAAAAATCCTGAATTAAAAGCTTTATATGAAGAAAAAATAAAAGAGGACAGAAATAATATAGATACAAAAAGGCAATTTTTAGTAAACAATAGAACTTTAGAAACATTTAATTTAAAAGAGCTAAATAAAGATGATGAGGGATTAATATCACCTGATTCGTATAGAACAATAGTAAGAATAAATAGAAAAAGTGATTTAGGAAGAAAGATTTCAGATAGTGTTATGACAACATATTTAGATATTTTAAATCAGTACTATAAAGAGAATATGCTTGATTATTTAGCAGAGAGAAAAAAATATTTAGAAAAAACATTACCAGTTCTAAAAAAACAATTAGAAGATAATGCAGTTTCTGGAAAAATTTCAATTTCAACAGGTAGAACAGGAACAGCAGATAATAATTATTTTAAATACATATATCCTATACAAGTATCAAATATAGATACATATTATGAAAAATATAAAACACTTGAAACTGAGTATCAAGCTATAAAAACTCTTTTTGATTTAGAATTAAACAAAACAGAAAAATTTATAAAATATGATAGTTCAATTATTGTAGAAAAGGAAAAATCAGACAATATTGTTAAGCTGGGAGTAGGGATATTTTTTAGTCTTTGTTTAGGTGTTTTAGCAATATTCATTAAAGAGCTTATTCAAGGGTATAAAAAAAATAAAAAAGATCTATAATGGGAGAGATTATGAATAGCATAAGGAAATTAATAAAATTTTTAATAGATATATTTTTATTAAATTTATCATTAATTATTTCTATTTTTTTAAAATATGATCAAATACAAATAATAGATAGAAATATAAATTTCTTTATCTACTTTAATATTTCTTTTTGTATTATATACTTTATATTAAAAATCTATAATAATAGTTGGAGATTTAGTGGAACTTCAGAATATTTATCATTAGTAGTTTTAAGTTCTTCTACAACAATTCTATCATATGGGTTTAGAATTTTTTTAAAGTTAGATACTAAGAGTAGTCTATATTTTGAAACTTGGATAATATTTACTTTTTTACTAATAGTCTCAAGATTTTTAATGTTTTTAACTAGAATGAAGGGAATAGGAAGAAATGATGCAAATTCTGAAAATGTACTTATCTATGGAGCTGGAGAAGCAGGAGTACTATTAGTAAAAGAATCAAGAATAAATCCAAATTTTTCATATAGAATAGTTGGCTTTTTAGATGATAACCCTAATAAAAAAGGTGGAAAAGTATATGGTTTAAAAGTTCTTGGTGGTCTAGAAGATGTTGAAAAAATTATTGAAAAAAATGATGTTTCAAAAATAATAATTTCTATGCCTTCTGTAGAGCAAAGTAAGATTTCTAATATTTTAAAAGAATTAAATAAACTAAAGAATGTATCTATTAAGATATTGCCTAATGTAGATAATTTAATTGAAGAGGGCAACTTAAGTACACAATTAAGAAATATAAAGCTAGAAGATTTACTAGGTAGAGAGGAAATAAAAATTAACACAAAAGAAGTGTTTGATTTTATTCAAGATAAAATAGTATTTGTGACTGGAGGAGGAGGAAGTATAGGTTCTGAACTTATCAATCAAATAGCTAAATATAACCCTAAAAAAATCATTAATATAGAAATTAATGAAAATGCTTCTTACCTTATGGAATTGGAACTAAAAAGAAAATTCCCATATATGGACTATAAGACTGAAATAGCAAGTGTAAGAGACTTAGATAAGTTAGATATGTTATTTAATAAATATAAACCAGAGATATTGTTCCATGCTGCCGCACATAAACATGTACCACTTATGGAAAATAACCCTGAAGAAGCTATAAAAAATAATATATTTGGAACTAGGAATGTAGCTGAATGTTGTTTTAAATATAAGTTAAAGTCTGTAGTTTTAATTTCAACAGATAAGGCAGTTAATCCAACTAATGTGATGGGAGCTACAAAAAGAATTTGTGAAATGATTTTTCAGAAATATTCAGAAAAATCAAGTGATACAAAATTTATGGCAGTTAGATTTGGAAATGTTTTAGGAAGTAATGGTTCAGTTATACCAATATTCTCAAGATTAATAGAAGAAGGAAAGAATTTAACTCTTACTCATAAAGATATAATTAGATACTTTATGACTATACCAGAGGCAGCTCAGTTAGTTATAGAAGCAGCAACTATTGGTAAAGGTGGAGAAATTCTGATTTTAGATATGGGAGAGCCAGTTAAAATATATGATTTAGCTAAGAATATGATTAAATTATCAGGCTCTAATGTAGGAATAGATATAGTTGGTTTAAGACCAGGTGAAAAATTATTTGAAGAACTTTTGTATGATGTAAATTCATCAGAAAAGACATCAAACAATAAGATATTTATAACTAACATGGAAAATGAGAAAGTTAAAGTTGATATAGATGATTATTATACAATTCTTAAAGATTTGATTAAAAAAAATGATGTTATAGGAATGAGAAAGACTTTGGCTAATATTATTGGTACTTTTAAAGGGAGAGTGGAATAAAAATTGTTAAAAAGAATATTTGATATAATTCTTTCTTTTATTGGAATAATTCTATTTTTTCCATTAATGTTTCTTGTAGGAATAAGTATAAAATTGACATCAAAAGGACCTGTTATATTTAAACAAAAACGTCTAACAAAAGGAATGAAAGAGTTTACAATATTAAAATTTAGAAGTATGAATATTAATTTTGATAAGGAAGCTAAAGGAATTCAAGTAAAAGGAAATAGTAATGCTATAACTCCTATTGGTCAATTTATAAGAAAAACAAAATTAGATGAACTTCCTCAGTTATTTAATATACTTGTTGGTGATATGAGTTTTATAGGACCAAGACCTGAGTTGCCAAGAAGATTAAAATATTATTCAGAAGGGGATAAAAAAATTTTTATGGTAAGAAGTGGTATTTCTTCCCCAGCTAGTATAGTTTTTTCTGATGAAGAATATTTAATGAATCAAGTTAAAGAACCAGAAAAATTTTATTTAGAGCAAATTATGCCTTATAAAATTAAATTGAATCTTTATTATATTAAAACAAGAAGTTTTTGGAATGATATATTTTTAATAATAGCAACATTTTTGAAAATAATAAATAAAATAGAAGATAAAAGTATTATCAAAGATGAACAATTATTATTAAAAAAAGAAGAAATAAAGAAAAAGGTGGGAACTGAATACTAATGAGTAAAATAACTCTTATGATAACAGGAGCAAGTGGATTTATTGGAAGTAATTTTATAGAGAAATATAGAAAAGATTATAATATAATTTCTGTTGATTTATTAAAGGAAAAACCGGAAGTTTTAAGTTTTGATGGAGTTGACTGTATTTTACATTTAGCTGCTTTAGTGCATCAAATGAAAGGAGCTGCTAAAGAAAAATATTTTGAAGTAAATACAGAATTGACAAGAAGAATGGCCGAAAATGCGAAAATGAAAGGGGTCAAACATTTTGTTTTTTATAGTACTGTAAAAGTATATGGTTATGATGGAGATTTAAAAAATCATAATTATGTATTAAATGAACTTTCTGAATGTAATCCTAAAGATGATCCTTATGGTGAGAGTAAATGGGAAGCTGAAAAAATATTAAAAGAATTAGAAAGTGAAAATTTTAGAGTAGCAATTATAAGACCACCAATGGTTTATGGAAAAGGAGTAAAAGGAAATATGGAGAGTTTAATAAAATTAATAAAAAAAAGCCCAATACTTCCTTTTAAATATGATGAAAATAAAAGAAGTTTAGTGAATATTAATAACTTATTGTATTTAACATATTTAGTTATAAATCAACAAGCACAGGGGATATTCCTTCCACTTGATGAAAAAAATTTATCTTTAAAAGAAATATTTGAGGGAATAGAAGAAGCAATAGGTATAAGAAGAGTAAATATAAGATTATTTAAACCATTGTTTTGGATATTAACTAAATTAAAACCCAAAATTATGTTAAGATTATATGGTAGTTTGCAATTTAATAATGAAAAAACAAAATCAGAAATTAATTATCAACCCATAATATCATATAAAAATGGAATAAAAGAAGCTATATAATAAAATTGGAGAAATAAAATGGAAAAAATTAAAGATTTTTTATCAAAATTAGGCTTATTTAAATTAGTAAAATACTTCTTAAAAAGACCATATTATGCATATAGAAGAATACATTTTCATAAGTACTCTATGTGTATTTTTCAAGAATTTATAAAATTAGCTGAGGAGACAGGAGTTTTATATATTCCTGTATATGGAACTTTATTAGGATTTGTAAGAGAAAATAGAATTTTAAATCATGACTTAGATATTGACTTAGGCTTGTTTGAAGTTGATAATGAGATAATGAATAAATTTGAACAAATATTATTCCAAAAAGGTTTTATTATAGCATCACAAGTTATGGTAGAATCTACTAGAGAAGTAATAGAAAAAAGTTATGTAAAAAATAAAGTTAAGATAGATGTGTATATAATGAGAAAAAATTTAGAAATGTATAAAATAAAATTTTGGATGATGCCTAATAATATGAGTTTAAAAGAATATCAAAAGAAAAATAATGGTGTAGATATATATGAGCAAAGTTTTAAAATAGAAGATTTATATGAAAAGAAAATTAATGAAGTACTTTGTATAAAAATTCCATCTAATTCAGAAGAAATATTAAATTCTATGTATGGTAAAAGTTGGAAAATTCCAGATAAAAATTGGGATGGAAAAGAATTTTATAAAAAATTAAAAATAAATGAAAAAGGAAGGGTTTTGATATGAAGTTTTCTGTGTTAATGACAGTATATGTTAAAGATAATCCTATATATTTATATAAAGCACTTCTAAGTATTATAAAACAAACCTTGGTACCTACAGAAATAGTAATTGTCAAAGATGGAGCAGTTACAGATAGTATTTTAAAGGTTTTAGAGAAAGTAAAAACAAAACATAATAATATAAAAATTATTTCATTAAAAGAAAACAAAGGACAAAGTGAAGCTCTAAATCAGGGGCTTTTAAATTGTAGCTATGATTTAGTAGCAAGAATGGATTCTGATGACATAAGTACAAAAAAAAGATTTGAATTACAAATTAATGTTTTTAGTGAAGACCATTCTATTGATGCAGTTAGTGGAACTACTGAAGATTTTTCAAGTAATGGAAAAAAATATGGAAAAAGGTTACTTCCACAAAGTGGAGAAAAACTGTATCAATTTTCTAAAAAGCGTTCTCCCTTAAACCACGGAGCAGTTATGTATAAGAAAGAAAAAGTTTTAGAAGTTGGTGGTTATAAAAAATTTATTCAAGTACAAGATTATATATTATGGGCAGATATGTTAGCTAATAATTGTAAATTTTATAATTTAAAGGAAATACTTTTAAAAGTAAGAGTTGATGATAAATATAGTAGAAAAGGGACTAAAAATTATATAAAAGAAGAAATTTTGTTGCAAAAATATCTTTATGAAAAAGATTTAATAAGTAAATTTGATATGTATATAAATATATTAACAAAAATAGGAATCAGAATTTTTCCTAAAAAGATTTTATTTTTTATATATAAGAAGCTTTTAAGGAGTTAGATATGTCTGGGTATATTATATGTATTTCTTTTTGTTTTATTATGAAGTTAATAAATAAAAAAGAATTAAAAAATGTAGCATTAATTTTTCTTACACTATTTGCTGGATTAAGATTTAATGTAGGAGCAGATTATTTATCCTATGAGTATCTTTTTAATATGATAAAATCTAATCAACAAACAAGAATGGAGCCTTTATATTGGTTTTTAAATAAAATCTCTCCAAATTATGTAGTGTTATGTATTATAATAACCTTTCTTTCTCTTTATTTAATTTTTAAGTTTATTAATTATTTAGATAAAAAAAATTTTTATTTTATTTTATTTGGATATGTTAGTATATACTATCTTCAATGGAATATGAGTACAGTTAGACAAGGGTTAGCAATTTCAGTTTTTTTATATTCAACAATTTTTCTTTTTGAAAAAAGATATGAAAAATATTTATTTTTTGTATTGTTAGGAGGATTATTTCATAAAAGTCTATTCTTAGCAATTTTTCTATATCCTATTTTTAAATATAAAATAAAGGATAAATACTTAATAATAATATTCTTTATTTTATTTATTTTTAAAAAAGAACTTTTTGAACTATTAGAATTTTTTATTTTAAAATATAAAATTTCATATAACAGTTATGTTTTAGGTTCTGTGAAAAATCAATTGATTAACTCAGGAGTTACTAAAACATATATAATAAGGGCTCTTATTTACTTATTTCTATTTTATTTAAGTAAAAAAAAATTAGCAAAATCAGATTATAAATTATATGTTATAAAAAAAATAGCTTGTTTTTTAATGATTTCTAATTTTATACTTCAAAGTTATGGAATTGCTATCAGAGCTATTAAACCTTATGAAATTTTTATTATTTTATCATTTTTTTATCTTATTAAGTACTTTACTAGATTTTCGTTATTAATAAAACAAGTTGCTATTATGCTTATTAATATAGGGTATTTCTTTTATTATATAAATGCAGGTCCAATGTATTATCCTTATGAAACAATATTTTCTAAAAAAGATTATGAATATAAATCTATTAAATTACATCCTATCAAATATTATAAAACAAGAAAAGTATTTAAAGAAGAAGGATACTCACAGGAAGAAATAGATGAATTTTATCATGAGAGAGGAGTAATAAAATGAAATGGAAAGAATATATTAGAATAGCAATACTAAAAAATTATCTAATTAATAGGTTTGTTTTATATTTTCGAAGAGTTATATTTTTCTTAGATTATTTAAGAATGAAGAAAAATTCAAAAAGAGAAATATGGGATATAAAAGAATTATCTTACTCATTAAAAAATACATCATTGGAATGGTGTTTAGATGCAGCACATTTTGGAATTGGAGAAACTTTGAAAAAATATATTGATAAAAAACATCTAAAAAAATATTATTTGGAACATGGTTTATTTTTGGGAGACTTTATTCATAAAGATGCTTTTTATGTGAATACAGATATATTTTTAGTCCAAAGTGAGTTTCGAAAAAAAGTAATGTTTGAAAAAATAAAAAATAAAAAATATTTTGATATAGGAAGTTATATACATTATGCAGAAGATTATTATTCAAATCAAAAAATATTTCAATTAAAAGAACAATATAAAAAAACTTTATTAGTTTTTCCATTACATTCAACTTCTGAAGTTGAATATGGATATGATAAGAAAGAGTTTATTAGTGAAATTTTAAAATTAAAAGAACAATATAAGTTTGAAACTATTATGGTATGTCTTTTTTATGAAGATGTACAGAGAGGAGAGGATGTTGAATATAAAAAAAATAATTTTATTGTTGTAACAGCTGGACATAGATATGATTATTATTTTCTATCTAGATTAAAAAGTATAATAAAATTATCAGATGTAACTATTTCTAATGCTGTTGGGGGTCATGTAGGTTATTGTTTAGCTTTAGAAAAACCTCATTATATTTTTGAGCAAAAAATAAAAGTAAATGGTAGAAAAACTTTAAAAGATTTTGAGGAGTGGAATAATACTCATGACAAAAAGGAATGGGAAACTTTTTTAAATGATGAAAGAAAAATATATGAAACCTTTTCAGAGTATACTGAGAAGATTACAGATTTTCAGTTTAAAGTAGGAGATTATTATTTTGGTATAAAAAATAAAAAAACAAAAGAAGAAATAAAAAATATTTTAGGAGGGTAATAATGTTAAATAATTCAACAATTTTAATTACTGGAGGAACTGGCTCATTTGGGAATAAGTTTATAGAAAGGATTCTTAATGAATATGAGCCTAAAAAAATAATTATTTATTCACGTGATGAGTTTAAACAGGATTTAATGAGGAAAAATTTTATAATGAAATATGGAATTGAAAAAACTAAAAAATTAAGATTTTTTATAGGTGATGTAAGAGATAAAGAAAGATTATATAGAGCTTTTGATGGGGTAGATTATGTTATTCATGCTGCTGCTATGAAACAAGTTCCAGCCTGTGAATACAATCCTTTTGAAGCAATAAAAACAAATATTCATGGAGCTGAAAATGTAATAGAAGCAGCAATAGATAGAGGAGTAAAAAAAGTAGTAGCATTGTCAACAGATAAAGCAGTCAACCCAATTAATTTATATGGAGGGACTAAACTAGTTTCAGATAAACTTTTTATATCGGCTAATGCATATTCTGGGGAAAATGGAACTATCTTTTCTGTTGTTAGATATGGAAATGTTGCAGGAAGTAGAGGTTCTGTTATTCCATTTTTTAAACAATTATTATCACAAGGAAAGACAGAATTGCCTATAACTGATATTCATATGACAAGATTTTGGATGGTTTTAGATGATGCTGTTAATCTAGTTTTAAAAGCTCTTAAAGAATCAAAAGGAGGAGAAACTTTTGTATTTAAAAATCCTTCCTTTTTGATAACAGAGCTTGCAAAAGCTCTAAATCCAAATGGAACCATAAAAGAAGTTGGAATTAGAGAAGGAGAAAAAATTCATGAAGTAATGATAACTAGAGATGATGCAAAATATACTTATGATTATGGAGATTATTATGTAATATATCCTAACTTTGAATGGTGGAGTAAAGAAAAAATAAAAAATGGAGGAAAATTAATTCCAGAAAACTGGGACTATAATTCAGGAACAAATGATTGGTGGTTAGATGCAGAAGAGTTAGGAAAAAGAATTGCTAAGTTAGATATTAAATATTAAAAAATGTGAGGTTATAAAATGAATTTATGCTTAGGAACTGTTCAATTTGGTTTAAATTATGGAATAGAAAAAAAGAGAATAGATGCTAATAAAATAACTGAAATTTTAATAACTGCCTTAAAAAATGAAATTACCATGTTAGATACAGCTCAAAACTATGGTAACTCAGAAAAACTGATTGGAAATTTTGAAAGAAGAGATTCTTTTAAAATCATATCTAAAATATCATCTAATTCATTAAATAATATAAATGATTTAGAAGAATTGAGAAATTTATTACAAATTTCATTAGATAACTTAAATATTTCATCATTAGATGGAGTTCTGTTACATAAACCTGAAGATTTAAAAAATAATAAATTATTAGATAATCTTAATATATTGAAAGAAGAAGGTTATTTTTTGAATTTAGGTGTTTCTACTTACTCACCAGATGAAGCTAATATGGCATTGGAACTTGAAAATATTAAATATATTCAAGTTCCCTATAACATATTAGATACTCGATTGGATAAAATAGATTTTTTTAATAAGGCAAAGAGTAAAAATAAAACAATATTTGTAAGAAGTATTTTTTTACAAGGAGTTTTATTAAAACAATATAATAAATACCCTAGTTTTTTAGAAGGATTGAAAGAATTTGATCAGTTTATTGAAAGTGAAATAAAAAAAATAGGATGTACTAAATTAACTTTTTTACTTAATTTTATTAAAAATAGCAAAAAAATTGATTATATTATAGTAGGAATAGATAGTTTAGAAAATTTAGAAGAAATAATAGAAGCATATAATTATAAAGGATTAGAAGATTATAATTATGATAAATTACGAGATAAATTTATAAATATTCCTGAAAATCTTTTAAATCCTAGTTTATGGAGGGAAAAATGATAAAAAATTTATTTTCTTTAAAAGATAAAATTATACTGATTACAGGTGGAAATGGTCATTTAGGAAAAGCAATGTGTCATGCTTTAGCAGACTATGGAGCAACTCTGATACTAGCAAGTAGAAATATTGAGAAAAACAAACAACTTTGTTCTGAATTAACAAATTTATATAAAAATGAGAATATTGCTTTAGAATTAGATTTAGAATCAAAACAAGATACTACAATTAAAATTAAAAATTTAATAGAAAAATATGGAAGAATTGATATATTAATTAACAATTCATATTATGGATTTAGTGGCAAATTTCATGAGATGGATTATGAAAGTTGGAATAGAGGAATTGAAGGTAGTATAGGAACAGTATTTCTTTGTACAAATGCTGTTATTAATGAAATGCTAAAAAATAAAAAAGGTAAAATTATAAATATAGCTTCTATGTATGGAATAAATGCACCTAATGTATATGAATTGTATGAAGGAAGTTTATGTGAAAAATATTATAATCCTGTAAATTATGGAGTTGGAAAAGCTGGCATAATACAGTTTACGAAATATATAGCAGCAGTATATGGTAAAGAGGGTATAATATCTAACTCTATCTCACCAGGTCCATTTCCAAATTATGAAATACAGAAAAATCAAATTTTTGTAGAGAGATTAACTAATAAAGTACCTTTAAAAAGAATTGGAAAACCTGAAGATTTACAGGGAGCAATTGTATTTTTATGCTCTGATTCATCTAATTATGTAAATGGACATAATTTAGTTATAGATGGGGGATGGACAATATGGTAAACATAGTTGCTATAATTCAAGCACGTATGGGGTCAAGTAGATTTCCAAATAAGGTTTTAAAAAATTTACCTTTTTTTTCATCTGAAACATTACTATCTAATATTGTAAATAGACTTAATGAAGTAAAAAGTATAAATAAAATTGTGGTAGCAACAACAGATAAAATATCTGATAATATAATTGAAGAATATTGCAGAGAAAAAAAAATATCTGTTTTTCGTGGAAATGAAAAAAATGTTTTAGAAAGATTTTATATAGCTGCAAGAAATTATAAAGCAGATATTATACTAAGATTTACAGGAGATAACCCAATAATCGATATTTCTTTGATAAATGAAAGTTTAAATGAATTTCAAAGAGAAAAAAATATTGATTATTTATATTTAAAGAATATTCCATTAGGAATGGGAGTAGAAATATTTACATTTAAAGCACTGGAAAAAAACTATTTTAATAGTGTCTTTGAATATGAAAAGGAACATGTTACTCCATATTTTTATAAGACATGCCCTCAAAATTTTAAAATACTTTGCTTGGATAAAAATGAAGATAAGATACCACCATTAAGATTTACAGTAGATACTTTTGAAGATTACAACTTTATGTGTATACTTTTTGATGAACTATATTCAAAAAATACTTTTTTTGGTTTAAAAGAAATTTTAGAACTTAGAGAAAAAAAACCTTGGATTTTTGAAATAAATTCTTCAATAATACAAAAAAAAGTTTGCATAACATTAGAAGAAGAAATTGAAGAAGCTAAAAGTTTATTAAAAAAACAAGATTTAAATAAAGCATACAAATTTTTAATAGAAAATTGGAGGAAATAATGCAAAAAGTTTTAATATTAGGTTCTTGTGGAATGTTGGGGAGTATTTTATCTGAATATTTATTACAAAATGATTATCAAGTAATTGGAATTGATAAAGTAAATCTAGAAAATAAAATTGAAAAATATAAATTATATAATATAGATTTATTAGATTTTCCTAAAGTTGAAGAAGTTATATTTCAAGAAAAACCTGATATCATAATTAATGTTGCAGCAATAGTGAATTTAAATTTATGCGAAGAAAATCATGAATTAGCCGAACTATTGCATGTTGATTTGAATAAAAAATTCTCAAGTTTAAACCAAAAGATTCCATTTAAATTTATTTATATATCAACAGATTCAGTTTTTGATGGTACTAAGTCTAATTATACAGAAGACAATCAAGCAATTCCATTAAATAATTATGCCAAAACAAAGTTTTTAGGAGAAGAAGAAGTTAAAAGGATGGAAGACTATATTATTATTAGGACCAATATATATGGGTATTCAGGTAGACAAAATTCATTATTGAAATGGGCATATGATGAATTAAATAAAGATGAAAAAATATATGGATATAAAAATGTAATTTTTAATCCTGTTTCAGTTTATCAATTAGCAGATGCAATATTAATTTTAATTCAAAAAAATTTTAAAGGAATTTTGAATATTGTAAGTGATAGAGCTATATCTAAGTTTGAATTTTTAAAAATTATAGAAGAATATTTAAAAAAGAAAAATCTTGTCCAAGAGAGTGTTTTAGAAGATGAAAATTCTAAACTAAAAAGACCTAAAAATACAGCTTTATCTATAAAAAAAATGGAAAGCATAATAGAAAAAAGGTATAAAATCGAAGATGGAATAACTGAAGTGTTGAGAGGAGTATACAATGAAAATAGGTAATAAAGAAATAGTAAAAAGGGGAAAACCTTTTTTTATAGCTGATATAGCAGCAAATCATGATGGTGATTTAGAAAGAGCATATAAATTAATAGAACTTGCTAAAGAAGCAGGAGCTGATGTTGCAAAATTTCAAAATTTTAATGCTAAAACTATAGTCAGTAAAAAAGGATTTGAAACATTAGGAAAACAATTATCACATCAAGCTAATTGGAAAAAAAGTGTTTATGAAGTATATAAAGATGCATCAATAAATCCTAATTGGACTGAATTACTAAAAAGAAAATGTGATGAAGTTGGTATTGAATATATGACAAGTCCATATGATTATGCTTCGGTTGATTTAGTAGATCCATATGTAAATGCATATAAAATTGGTTCTGGAGATATAACATGGACAGAGATTTTAAAATATATTCTTTCAAAAAATAAACCTGTTTTACTAGCTACTGGAGCTTCATCTATGGAAGATGTGGATAGAGCTATGGAGATTCTAAAAGAAAGTCAAGATATTGTATTAATGCAATGCAATACAAATTATACAGCTTCTACAGAAAACTTTAAATATATAAACTTGAATGTTTTAAAAAAATATGAAGAAAAATATCCTAATGCTATTCTTGGGCTATCAGATCATACTAAAGGATTTTCTACAGTATTAGGGGCAATTGCTTTAGGTGCCGTTGTGATAGAAAAACATTTTACAGATGATAATGATAGAGAAGGACCAGACCATAAATTTGCAATGAATCCGAAGACTTGGAGAGAAATGGTGGATGCCTCATTAGAGTTGTATTATTCTTTGGGAGATGGAAATAAAAGAATAGAAAAAAATGAAGAAGATACGGCGATGGTTCAAAGAAGAGGTATTTATGTTACAAAATCTCTTAAGGCTGGTCATATTTTATCAAAGGAAGATTTAATAGCCTTAAGACCAATTAAAATAGATGGTATTCAACCATATGAAATAGATTTATTATTAGGGAAAAAGTTAACAAAGAATATTGAGTCAGATTCACATTTAACTTGGAAGGATGTAGAGTAGATGCTAAAAGGTGAAAAAGTAGGACTTTCTGCTATAGAAGAAGCTGATTTAAAAATTTTATTAGATTGGAGAAATAAATCAGAGTATAGACAATATTTTAGAGAATATAGAGAACTTAATATGTCTCAACAAAAAGAATGGTTTTTTTCAAAAGCTATTAAGGATGACTCAACTTTAATGTTTGGGATTACTGAGTTAGAAACTAATGAACTAATAGGAGTTTGTGGTTTATGTTATATTAATTGGGTAAATGGAAATGCAGATTTATCTCTTTATATAGGAAAAAACGATTGTTATATTGATGATACTGGTCTTGCTGAAGAAAGTTGTAAAATTTTATTTAAATATGCTTTTGGTGAATTGAGACTCAATAGAATATGGACAGAAATTTATACTATAGATAAAAAGAAAATAGCATTGTATAAAAAGTTAGGAATGAATATTGATGGAACTTTAAGAGAAAGTTATTTTTATAATGGAAAATTTATAGATTCCTATATTTTTTCTGTATTAAAAAAAGAATTTTCATTATAAATAACAAATCAATGAGGTAAATAAATTTGAATGAACAAAAAATCTTAAAAAACTTTCTCTATAAATCACTTGTTGATTTATTAAAAATAATAATTCCAGTCATAACAATTCCATATATATATAGAGTTTTTTCACCAGAAATAATGGGACAAATTGAGTTTTCATTGTCAATTACAAGTTATTTTTTTATTTTTGTGGGCTTTGGTGTAGAAAAATATGGATTACGTGAAATTAGTAAAGTTAGAGATAATTTGGAAGAAAGAAATCGTATTTTTTCAGAATTATTTATAGTTGTTTTTATAAGTGTGTTATTAACATTTTTATCTTATCTTATATATATATATATAACTTTTAATAGTAATGTTTTAATGAAAAAAATACTTCTGATTTGTTCTTTACAGGTTTTATCATATTTTTGTTTTGTAGAGTGGGTAAATGAAGCACTTGAAAATTATCAGTTTATATCTCTAAAAGGGGTTTTAGTTAAGGTATTAAATTTAATAGCAATTATAGTTATTATAAAGAAACCAACAGACTATAATAAGTATCTTTTAAATATAGGTTTTTTTATATTTTTAAATAATATTATAAGTTATATTTATATTATTTATATCCGAAAATATGTAAAAATAACTTTTAAAAATTTAAAAATAAGACAACATCTATTTTCTCTATTAACAATGGTATGTATATCTAATGCAAGTATTCTCTATACTCAGCTAGATAAAGTTATGTTAGGTTTCTATTCAACAGATATTAAGGAAGTTGCATATTATGGAATATCTCAAAGGATAATGAGTATTCTAGTTGTTGTTGTTACTTCTTTAATCAGTGTTAGTATGCCAAGATTATCCTACTATTTGGGAAATAACTCTATAGAAAACTATAAAAAATTATTGGAAAGGTTATTTCCTTATATTTATATAATTATTTTTCCAGTTGTAATAGGTATTATAGTAATGAGTGATGGGATTACATTTATCTTAGCAGGAAAAGAATACATTGGAGCTAAATTTACTTTAATTATTTTTTCAATAAGACTTTTTATAATTACAATAGAAAGTATAATATCAAATCAAATTCTATTTTTACATAGGAAAGAAAAAATAATTGTTTCTCTTTTCTTACTATTTGGAGTATTTAATTTTATTTTAAAGATAATATTAATCCATTTTAAAATATTTACATCAGAAACTGCAATATTAACTACCTTATTAGTTGAAATATTTTTACTTTTTACAGAATATTATTATGTAAAAAATTATTTAAAAATAAATTTTAAAATATTTAATAAAAGTTATTTAAGATATTTATTATGTTCATTACCTTTTTTTGCTATAAGATATATATTTCCAAAAGAAAATTTTAATATATATATTTATTTCATAATTAGTACAATAGCCTTTGCTTTCTTTTATTTAACTTCTTTAATTATTTTAAAAGATGAAAATATTCTCAAAATAAAAAATAGAATTTTTAATAAATAATAGTATCTTAATATTTATTTATAATAAAATTTATTTATTAAAATGGGGCTGTTGCAAATTAAATAGTTGAGCCCCAAAGGAAAAAAGATGCTAAAAAACATTTTTTGTAGTTTAGCATCTTTTTAAATTTAAAAAGTATATTACATAAATTTTT
>ERZ773062.186-NODE-186-length-40970-cov-13.065917_pt1 | contig 40970 bp, 56 predicted proteins | sample MGYA00580626_ERZ773062 | MGnify/ENA primary metagenome ERZ773062 (study PRJEB29015, sample SAMEA2738003) | human oral metagenome | biome: human oral; feature: human-associated habitat; material: dental | place: China | collected 2058 ... | reverse complement strand
ATGGATGATAACGGCGGGTTAACGATTGCTGAAGAGTTTGCGCTCCGTCATGACGGCGCGGAGATTAGCCCTTGTCATTTTCAGCATTGGCAGAAATTCGGTGAATGGTTTACTGCTCGCGACAACGATTAGCTACCGCAATGGTGTATAATTCATCATATGAATAAGCTTAAGAAGCCGAAACTTTACTGCTTTTCGCCGCCAGTGATGTTGGCAACGCTGGCGATTGAAATTACTTTGGCAATTTATACGTTTTGGCGCTATAAACTAAACGCTGTGACGAGGATTGTTATGGCACTGCTGATATGTCTGGCGTTGTTTCAGTGGGCTGAGTATAATGTCTGTGAAGGTACGATTTTTTTTGATAATCTAGGTTGGGCGAAGCTCGGTTATGTGGCGATTACTATGCTGCCGCCTCTGGGTATCCATCTGATTTATCAACTTTCTGGCGATAAAAGGCGCTGGATTCCGGTTCTAGGTTATATTTTGGCAACACTATTTGTCGGTTATTTTTTATTGGAAGCTGACGGCGTAAAAGCTGGCGCTTGCTTAGGCAATTACGTAATCTTTGAGAATCGCGATGAATTTTATCCGATTTATGCGGGATACTATTATGGTTTGCTGATTACTGCTATTGTATACGCTTATATCCAAAGTAAAGCTGCGGCAAAAAATATTCGCCAATCTCTGTACTCGCTAATGATTGGCTATGTCTTGTTTATGGTGCCGACAACCTTTGTCAATATCGTAGATCCGTCGACAATTTCCGGCATTCCGTCGATTATGTGCGGTTTCGCAGTGCTGTTAGCGGCAACTTTAGCGGGCAAGGTCTTACCAGAATACTTTGATAAATAAGGCTGCGCGATATTGACGAGTTGTAGCTAGACGTGCTATAATAGTAGATGTAATTCTATTACGCGTAATATTAACTATAGAGACTCGCGCGAATTGGCAAGTCCGGGCAACGGATACTACCAGCCGCCGAGGCTTTTAAATGGGAGCAAGAGGGCAATGAAAGCACTTTTCGGTACCAAAATTGGTATGACCCAAATCATTGGCGAGGACGGCACCACTATTCCGGTGACGCTGATCCAAGCCGGCCCGATGACTGTGACTCAGGTCAAGTCTGTCGAAACCGACGGCTACAACGCAGTCCAGGTGGCATATGGTACGGGTAAGAACCTGAGCAAGGCCGTGGCTGGACATGTCAAACCAGCCGGTGTGACCCCGAAAAAAATCGGGGAAATTCGCGTTGACGAACTTGGCGAAATCAAGGTCGGCGACACATGGGACGTCTCGGAGTTTGAGCTCGGCGACGTTATTGATGCTACCGGCATCAGCAAGGGTAAAGGTTGGGCTGGCACTATCAAGCGGCACAACTTCAAACGCCACCGCAAAACCCACGGCGGCAAGGGTAACACTCGCAAAGTCGGTTCAATCGGCAGCATGTACCCGCAAAAAATATTCAAAGGCAAGCGCATGGCCGGACACATGGGCGCCGAACAGGTCACTGTCAAGAACCTGAAGGTCGCTTATATCTCGGTTGAGGACAACTTGATTGGTGTCAAGGGCGCAGTGCCAGGCCCCAAGAAGGGCTTAATCAAATTAGGAGGTGCTAAGTAATGGCTGAATCAACCAAGCCAGCAAAAGCAGCCTTGCCAAAGAGTGTGTTTGAGGTTGACGTACCAAACCACGAGCTGCTAAAACTTGCGTACGACGCGTTTTTGGCCAACAGCCGTCAGGCAAGTGCTACCACCAAAACCCGCGGCGAAGTTCGCGGCGGCGGCAAGAAACCGTGGAAACAAAAAGGAACCGGCCGAGCACGTTTTGGCTCGACCCGCAACCCAATCTGGCGCCACGGTGGTATCGTTTTCGGGCCGCGCGGCAACGAAAACTACAATAAAAAATTATCAAAAACCAGCAAACATGTCGCTTTGCGGCAGGCTCTAACGCTCGCTAACCAAGACAAGAAAATCCTTGTCAGCGACATCAAATCCACCGGCAAAACTGCCGAGGTCGCTAAGTTTCTTGCTTCGCAGAAGTGCAGCGAGAAAGACCGCGTCTTGCTGGTCGTCGACGACAAAACGCCAGAGCTAATGCGGGCCACGAACAACTTAGAGAATGCCCTCTTGGTGCGCGCGCAATACCTCAGCGTTTACTACATTTTGAACGCCGACAAAATCGTAATGACACCGGCTGCCATTAAAGCCGTCGAGGCGTGGCTAGCAAAGGAGGCGAAGTAATGAAACTCGTTTTAGTTACTCCACGCGTTAGCGAGAAAGCTTACCGGCTAGTCACCAACGAAAATACTTACATTTTCGATGTGCCGATGAGCGCTAATAAAAACGAAATCAAAGCAGCCGTCGAAGCGCAATTCGAAGGCGTCAAAGTCGCCAAAGTAACGACGCTCGTTCAAAGCGGCAAAGCTGTTCGCTTCTCACGCGGCAAGAATCGCTACCCTGGCACTACCCATCGCCAGGATAGCAAGAAAGCTTACGTCCGCTTGAGCGAAGGTAAAATCAAAGTCTTCGAGCAAGAAGAAGTCAAGGAGGACAAGAAGTAATGGCTGTCAAGCAATACAACCCAACCACTCCTGCCCGCCGCGGCATGACTTCGCAGGATCTTAGCGAGGTAACAACCCGCAAACCGCTGAAAAGCTTAGTCAAAGCTGGCAAGCAGAAAGCCGGCCGCAACAACACCGGCAAAATCACCGTGCGCCATCGCGGCGGCGGCGTCAAGCGGCATTATCGCTTGGTCAACCACGCGATGCCAGCCAATATGACTTTGACCGTCGAAGAAATTGAGTACGACCCAGGTCGCAGCGCTCGTATCGCCCGCGTCAAAGATCAACACGGCTTGTACCACTACATTTTGGCGGATACCGCCATGACTAAAGGCGCAGTCATCAAAACTGGCGCGGACGCTCCTGTCGAGGCTAGCAACCGCATGCCGCTAGCTAGTATTCCAGTTGGTACGCAGATTTACGCTATCGAGATTAATCCAGGCCGCGGCGCCCAAATGGTTCGTTCAGCTGGTACTAAGGCTCAATTGATGGCCAAAGAAGGCAACTATGCTATGGTGCGTATGCCGTCAGGCGAAGTTCGCAGGTTCCGCTTGGAATGTGAAGCTAGCCTCGGCGTAGTCGGTAATGTTCAGCACCAGAATGTCAAGCTCGGCTCGGCTGGCCGCCGCCGCCGCATGGGTTGGCGCCCAAGCGTCCATGGTAAAGCCATGAACCCAGCCGATCACCCAATGGGTGGTGGTGAAGGCAAGACCGGTCCTGGCCGCATCCCGAAGACGCCGTGGGGCAAGCCAACAATTGGCTTCAAGACCCGCCGCCGCAAATCAACTAATAAGATGATTGTCCGCAGTCGTCACGAAGCTAAGAGGAAGAGGTAGTCTATGAGTCGTTCACTCAAAAAAGGCCCATTCGTCGACGCGAAGCTTGCCAAAAAAGTGGCAGCGCTGAAAGTTGGCGACCGCACCGTGATAAAGACCTGGGCACGCAGTAGCACGATCACGCCAGAGATGGTCGGGTTCACTTTTGCGGTGCACAACGGTCGCGTACACGTACCGGTGCTTATTACTGAAAACATGGTTGGCCATAAACTCGGTGAGTTTAGCCCGACCCGCAAGTTCCGCAAGCACGGTGGAAAGGATAAGAAATAATGGCCGAAGCAACTATTCACACAGTTCGCGCGATGATCAAAGGCGTTGACCAGACACCGCGCAAAGTCAGTCTAGTCGCCGCCTTGGTGCGCGGCCGCAGCGTTGCCGACGCCGAAGTTATCCTTGACCACACGCCGAAGCGCGCCGCTCTAGCTGTCAAGAAAGCCATCAAAAGTGCCGCTGCTAACGCTGTCGAGAATCATGGCTTAGACGCTAAAAGCTTAGAGATTACCACTCTTAGTGTTACCGCTGGTTCGCGCATGCGCCGCTACAAGCCAGCTTCGCGCGGACGTGCCTTGCCGTTCGAGAAAAAATCGAGCCACATTCTAGTCGAGGTCTCGGGCGTCGAGAAAGTTATCAAGAAACCTGCCAAGAAGACTGAAGCAAAAGCTGTTAAGCCAGCAGAAAAAGAGGAGAAGAAATAAATGGGACAGAAAGTTAACCCGTTGAGCTTCCGCCTCCAAACCAGCAAAGCTTGGAACTCGCGCTGGTTCGCCAGCAAGAAAGACTTTGCGGTTTGGCTAGCCGAAGACGGCAAGATTCGCGACTTGATAGAGAAGAAATTCTCGTCGCGCCCGACAATCGCTAAAGTCGAAATCGAGCGTAGCGCCAACCTTGTCACCATCACTATCTACACCGCCAAAGCTGGTGTAGTGATCGGCCGTGGTGGCGCCGGTATCGCCGAGCTCAAGAAGGAAATCGAAAAAATCGTCAGCTTGCCGATTCGTATCAATGTCGAAGAGGTACGCCGGCCAGAATTAAACGCCAAGCTCGTCGCCGAAAACATCGCGCATCAGCTAGAACGCCGCGCCAACTTCCGACGTGCTGTTAAGATGGCGATTCAAAGCAGCCGCAACGCTGGCGCCAAAGGTATCCGTATCGAGGTCGCAGGACGGCTTAACGGTGCCGAGATGAGCCGCCGTGAAAAGTTTATCGAAGGTTCAGTGCCGCTGCATACGCTGCGCGCCGACGTTGATTTTCACGTCGCTCGCGCTCAAGGCCCGAACGGTACTGGTATCGTTGGTGTCAAAGTATGGATTTACAAGGGTGAAAGGAGCTTGAAGTAATGTTATTACCAAAAAAAGTTGCTCACCGCAAAGTCCGTATCGGCAAAAACCGCGGTAACGCTACGCGCTGCAACTATATCGCGTTTGGCGATTACGGTCTGCAGAGCCTTGACAACGAACGTATTACCAGCCGCCAAATTGAGGCGGCCCGCCAGGCGATGACTCGCTACATCAAGCGCGGCGGTAAGATTTGGATTCGCATTTTCCCGCACACGCCAGTCACCAAAAAAGCTTTGGGCTTGAAAATGGGCGGCGGTAAAGGCAACCCTGAATACTACGTCGCCAAGGTCAAAACCGGCACGGTTATGTTCGAGATGAAGGGCGTTAGCGAAGAAATCGCTCGCGAAGCTATGCGCCTCGCCGGCCACAAATTGCCAGTCCGCGTCCGATTTGTTAAGAAGGAGGAAGCATAATGGCCGAAACCAAGAAAACCGCCAAGGCCGCCAGCGTCGTCAAATCAATCGACGAGCTGCGCGCTGAGCTCGCCGCCAAGCGCCAAGAATTGCTCGACAGCTGTCGCAGCCACAAAGCCGGCGAGCTCGTCAATCCGCGCGCCCTCGGCCAGATTCGCAAAGAAATCGCGCGTCTACTCACCGCGATCCGTGCGCAAGAGTTAGCAGCAGAACAGGAGAATAAGTAATGGCAAAGACATTGACAGGCGTCGTGACGTCAGACGCCGCCGACAAGACGATTACCGTTACCGTGACATCTCGCGAAACGCACCCGATTTACAAGAAGCAATATACTGTGACTCGTAAATACGCCGCGCACGACGAGAAGAACGATGCTCGCAAGGGCGACACGGTACGTATCGTCGAAACTCGTCCGATCAGCCGCCGCAAGAGCTTCCAGCTCGACGAAATCGTCAAGCGCTCGGTCGGCTCAGTCGAGCTCAAAAGTGACGTCAACAGCGAAGTTAACGACAAGGTCGACTACGATCACGACGCCGAGGAGGAAAAATAATGATTCAGCAAGAATCCCGCCTCAAAGTCGCTGATAACAGCGGTGCCAAAGAAGTATTGTGCATCCGCGTCCTCGGTGGTACCCGCCGCCGCTACGCTCGCGTTGGTGACGTGATCGTCTGTTCAGTCAAGGACGCCAGCCCAACCGGCAACGTCAAAAAGAAATCTGTCGTCAAAGCTGTGGTAGTTCGCACCCGCGACCAAATCCACCGCAAAGACGGCTCGACCATTTGCTTTGACGACAACGCCGTGGTGATTATCAACGATGACAAGCAGCCAAAGGCCACCCGCGTCTTCGGCCCAGTGCCGCGCGAACTACGCGACATGGGCTACATGAAGATCGTCAGCCTGGCTCCGGAGGTACTCTAATGACTCAGCGTATTCATAAAGATGATACTGTCAAAATCATCGCTGGCGCCAACAAAGGCACCACTGGTAAAGTATTAGCCGTCTTGCCGCAGCAAAATGCAGCGCTAGTTGAAGGCGTCGGCGTCAAGACTCGCCACATCCGCCCGAACCAGCTCAATCCGCGCGGCGGTAAAAAGGATATTCAAGTACCGGTTGACTTAAGTAAACTGGCGCTCGTCGTCGACGAAAAATCTGCTCAAACTAGCCGTGTTGGCTACTCAACCAAAGACGGCGCTAAAGTTCGCGTCGCCCGCCAACTTAATAATAAGGAGATTAAATAATGGCAGAAGCTAAACAATCAGCCGTTTACACTCCTCGCCTGAAAGCCTTGTACAAAGAAACATACCTCAAGGAACTGCAGGCCGAATTGAATCTCGACAATGTGAACCAGGTTCCTAGCCTCGAGAAAATCGTCGTGAGTGTCGGTACCGGCAAAAGTAAAGACGACAAGCGCATGCTTGCCGCCGTCAAAAATACCTTAACGCGCATCACCGGTCAAGCGCCAGTCGAACGCCTAGCCAAAAAGTCAATTGCTACGTTCAAGATTCGCAAAGGCATGGGCTCGCCAATCGGCGTGATGGTAACTTTGCGCGGTGTTCGCATGTACGAGTTTCTCGACCGTCTGGTCAACGTTAGCTTGCCGCGTGTTCGCGACTTTCACGGCGTCGGCAGCAAATTTGACAAAAGCGGCAACTACAACCTCGGTATCACCGACCAGTCAATCTTTCCAGAGTTGACATTTGAAGAAACTCAGCTAGTACACGGCCTGCAAGTAACGTTCGTAATCAAAAACGGTAGCAAGGAAAATTCGCGCGCATTGCTCGAGAAATTTGGCCTACCATTTGAAAAGGAGGACAAATAATGGCGAAAAAATCTATGATCGCCCGCGACAAAAAACGCTTGAAACTGATCAAGAAGTTTGCCGCTAAACGCGCCGCTCTAAAAGCTACCGACCCTGATGCTTTACAGAAATTACCGCGCAACTCTAGCCCAACTCGGCGCAAATTTCGCGATATGTCTGATGGCCGTCCGCGCGGCTATATGCGCCGCTTCGGCATGAGCCGCATTCGCTTCCGCGAAGAAGCCAGCAAAGGTAATATCCCAGGCGTCACAAAGAGTAGTTGGTAAAGGAAAGGAGAAAAAGATATGAGTTTACAATCTACTGACCCAATCGCGGATCTCCTGACCCGCATCCGCAATGCCGCACTAGTCGGTAAAACTGAAGTGCGCGTACCTACTAGCAAGCTCAAGAAAATCGTCGCCGAGCAATTGGTCAAGAATCACTACTTGGCCGACGTCAAGCTCGAGGACGGCAAGCCGCGCGGTACGCTCGTCATCACCATCAATAACAATGGCGAGAACGCAGCTTTTACCGAGCTAGCGCGCGTCTCTAAACCAGGCCGCCGCATCTACGTTTCTAGCGCTGACATTCCGAAGGTCAAGCAAGGCCGCGGCATCGTCCTAGTCAGCACCAGCAAGGGCGTCATGACTGGCGCTGAAGCTGTCAAGAATAAGCTTGGCGGCGAAGTGTTGCTGAAGGTTTACTAAACCAAATTTCTCTCAGCAGCAACAATAAAAACGCCCCCTGCACGAAGGGGCGTTTTTATTTATTACAACCCTATCTTTTCTGATAGATTTTGCCAGCGCGGCGAGCCAGATGCCATTGCAACAGGGCGGCAATTACCACTACGCCAGCCACCGGGCCAATCATTGCTAAAGTCGGTATCGTAAAGTCAAAGAATCGGCGTAACAGCGGTACAGCAAAACTAGTCGACGCTACCAGCAGCGCTGCCGCTATATACAGCATTCGTGCTGTCTTGGCGCGCCGATCCAGCACCACACCCAACATCGGCCCCACCAAAAATACCAAATATACGCCAAAAAATGTTGCTACTAGCACCGTCATCGTCGATACCGTATCCTGGTCGTGCGGCTGCATAGCGCGCAGCATCAAGTACGTTATCGATACCGCTGCACCCGACACCAGCGCAATTGGCGTTACCGCGCCCAGCGTATCGCGCCAAAAATTGTGCGGGTTAATTCGATGATGCGACCGCGGCGGGAAGAGAGTCCACATAATCGTCGGCATCGTCACCAAGAAAATATTCAAAAAAGTAATGTGGCGCGGCGCATACGGATGTATCACGCCCAGCACCAGCGTTACCGCCAGTAGCACCAAACCGTAAATAATTTTATGAAAGAACAGCGTTGCAATTACCTCGATCGCTTGCATGATTTGATTTCCCAAACGCATACCCAGCGGCAACGAATTAAACGAATTATTAAGCAAAATAATATCCGCTACCCGCCGGCTAGCTGGCGCCCCGGCATACATGGCTACGCCAAGGTCGGCTTTCTTGAGCGCTAGAGCGTCATTGACACCATCGCCAACCATGCCAGTAAATTGATGGTTTTGCTGCGAGAAGTGGGCGATTATATGTTCCTTTTGCTCGGGTAACACTCGCGCAAAAATCGTATGCTGATCGGCAGCTACAGCAAATGCCGGCTCATCAAGCTCTGCCAGCTCGGTGCCAGTAATTGCCGTGTCAGGATTATTGATGCCAGCAGCGCGCGCCACATACTGAACCGTCCGCGGATTATCGCCGCTGATAACGCGAATATTCACGCCTTGGCGCTGCAAAAACGCTACCGTATCGACGACGCCATCGCGCAGCAAATTACGCAGCAAAACTACCGCCAACGGCCGGCCGCTGCCTGGCTTTAGAGACTTCAGCGGCGTATCATTATCGCCAAACTCCGCCAACAACAGCACTCGCAGACCATCGTCTGTCCACTTCTCAATCTGTTGCTGTTCGGCCGCCGATAGCGGCGCCATCCGTGCCACATATTCCGGCGCACCCATGATAAGCGTTCGGACTCGGCCATCGACTCGCGCCCTAACGCCAGCAAATTTACGCGCCGAAGAAAACGCTAATATATCATCTACGGTATATTCATAAGGTAAATCAAGCGCAGTAATGATTGCTTGTCCAGTAGCGTTACCGCCGCTAGTCTCGTGCGCTACCATCGCCGCCAACTGCTTGACTGGCTCATTACCACTGCCAAAGGGTTCGACGCGCTCTAAAGTAATCTCATCGCTGGTCAGCGTGCCCGTTTTGTCAGTGCATAATATATTAAGCAGCGCCATCGCCTCAATCGCCGACAATTTTTGCGGCAGGACCTTGGCTTGGGCCAACTTTAGCGAACCAAACGCCAGCAGCAGCGAACTAGCCAGCAGCAACCCCTCTGGCACGATGGTTATAGCACTGGTGATAATCGTCTTGAGGATTCGCACCGACTCGAAGCCAGCAATACGGTAGCGCGCGAAAACTAGAAGCGACAGCACAATCGCACAGTATGTCAAGAAAGTAATCGCGTTCTGAATTGCTTGCTGCAGCGGCGTCAAGCGCGGCGTATATTGCTTGAGCGTAGCACTGATTGCACCCGCCTTGGTGGCATCGCCAACCGCCGTCACTCGCACTCGCGCGCTGCCCGCTATCACCGTGGTTGCCGCGTAGACTTCATCATGTTTCTTCTTGTCAATTGAGGCTGATTCGCCAGTCAGCATGCTCTCGTTGACCTCTAATCCGCGAGCTGATAGAACTACGCCGTCCGCTGGCAATTCGTCGCCAGCCTCGAGCAAAATCTCGTCTCCAACCTGCAAGACATCATACATCACTTCTGCAACTTCATCGCCGCGCACTAATCGTGCTCGCGGCGCACTCATTAACTCCAGTTGTTTGAGAGCATACTTGGCGCGAACTTCCTGAACAATACCAATTACTGTATTAACAGCAATCACAACTGATATAAACCAAGCATCGCGCCGCTCGCCAGCATACAATAACGCTAGCGCCAGCAAAAAAATCGCAATGACAATTGGCGACATCAAATTACGGCGAACAATATCTAAATAATCCCGCATTTAACTCGTTCGGAGCCTCCGATAAACAAACTTCGCCGCTGGCCGCCAGCCAGAGCTTGCATCATGATCAGCGCAATAAATGGTGCCGTTTTTGACTTCCTCAACCAAGAAAAGCGCCGGACAATACGGCACCAGAGTTCGATAGAAACGCAAGTCGTCCTGGCTGATATCGCGCCGGCCCGGATAGACCTTGACGAACATATCGCGCGCAATTTCCTCGAAATATTGCGGCTGGCCTTTCGGCGGAAAAAATATCTCGGGCCGCACACCCATACGCACCGCCATCTTGCGAATATCGCCCAACGTCAGCTGTGAGGAGCCTTCGATGTAGCAATATAACTGCTTCTTGGCCGAGAGAAAAAAAGTCGCCGAAGCAGCTTGTCCGCAATCAATCCGCCGCGCCACCACCGTACTCACCTCTAAGGACACGCCAAAGCGGTCTTTGGCTATTTGCTCGATTGCAGCATCGTCAAAGAAATCATTATTCACAATCAAATTATACCATAAAACATTAGGGCATTTACCGAGCTTTTGCGCTACAATGAGATAGATGGAAAAGTTCAAAACTCGCTACAATAAGCTTAATTCTGCTCAAAAACAAGCCGTCGACACCATTGACGGCCCGCTACTGGTCGTCGCTGGCCCGGGTACTGGCAAGACCGAGCTACTCAGCATGCGCGCTGCCAATATTCTGCGCGCCACTGACACACTGCCCGAAAATATCCTCTGCCTAACTTTTACCGATAGCGGCGCTAACGCTATGCGGGCGCGTCTAGCATCAATCATTGGTACCGATGCTTACAAAGTAGCAATCCAAACTTTTCACAGTTTCGGCACCGAAATAATCAATCATCATAGTGAGTATTTTTATCGCGGCGCTGATTTTTCGCCAGCCGACGAAGTGGCGACCTACTCGATTCTAACTGATATTTTCGAGGAGCTCGATTACAATAATCCGCTAGCCAGCAAAATGAACGGCGATTTCACGCACCTGCGCGACACGGCGCAAGTAATCAGCGAGTTAAAGCAGGCCGGCCTATCTAGCAGCGAGCTGCTGCAAATCATCGATAGCAACGAAAAGCTGCTTGACGCTGTTGAGCCGGAGCTCGCAGCTATTTTTGCTAATCGCATCAGCAAAACCACTATCGCCTTACTGCCGCCAATTGCCAACAAAATCGCCGAATTGCCAGCGCCGCAATTGCCGCCAGCTATCGCGCCGCTAGCCGACGCATTAGCACTAAGCCTCGCGCGCGCTTTCGACGAAGCAGTCGCTAGCGGCAAGACAACGCCGATCACAGCCTGGCGCAACACCTGGCTCGAAAAGAACGCTCGCGGCGAGTTCGTCTTCAAAGACCGCAAACGCCACGCGAAATTACGCGCTGTCGCGCCGATCTACGACCGTTATCTCGCCGAAATGCGCCAAGCCGAGCTATTCGACTACGACGACATGATTCTGAATGTCGTGCAAGCGATTGAGCAGTATCCAGACCTGCGCTTCAATCTGCAAGAACGCTACCAATACATCATGGTCGACGAATTTCAAGACACCAACCTAGCACAGCTGCGTATTCTCTTCAACCTAACAGATACGCCGCACGGCGATGCGCCAAACATCATGGCGGTAGGCGACGATGATCAAGCAATCTACAGTTTTCAAGGCGCCGATGTCGGCAACATCCATCGTTTCCGCAAGCGCTACCCAGATCACGCTAGCGTCGTCTTGACCGACAACTACCGCTCGTCGCAAGAGATCCTTAACCGCGCCCGTGAAATTATTACTCAGGCTAGCGGCCGCCTAGAAACATCTATGGATATAAATAAGCAGTTACAGGCGCACACTAACGACACTAACGACACTAACAGCAAAGTTACACTATCCGCACTGCCGAGCCGCCAAGAAGAGTTCGCCTGGATCGCCGAATCAATCCAAGAAAATATCACAAAAGGTATAAAACCATCAGAGATCGCCGTCATTGCCCGGCGCCACAGCGATTTAATAGCGTTACTGCCATATCTAAACCGCGCCAATATTGCCGTTAATTATGAGCGTCGCGACAATGTCCTTGACGACGAGCACATCCAGCTACTAGAGCTAATGACGCGCGTTTGCGTCGATATTGCAGCAGGCGAGCACGACGAAGCCAACAGCCTGCTACCCGAACTGATAGCTCAGCCAATGTTCGACTTTGACAGCGAGGCCATTTGGCGGCTAAGTTTGCAAGCCTACCGCAACCGCACCGACTGGCTTGAAGCGATGCTGGCGTCGCCGACTTTTCAACCGCTAGCCAAGTGGCTGCTCGACCGCGCCAAGGCTAGCCTGACCGAGCCGCTCGAAACTTTCCTAGACACGCTCATCGGCGTGCCGCAAAACTACACAGCCAACGACGACACCGACGACGATAATGATGATAGCGACGCCGCGCGCAAACCAACCAAGCCGCACCGCAACACCTTCACCTCGCCATTCTACCAATATCATTTTAACAGCGATATTCTTGGCAGTTCACCCGATACTTACCTAACTGCCTTAGAAGCGCTGCAAACCTTGCGCAGTAAATTGCGCGAGGGCGCGCCAGACAGCACACTGCTAGCCAGCGACTTCTTGATGCTAATCGACACCTACCGCCAACTTAATATCCCTGTCGTTAGCATTCGGCGTGCCAGCGAGGCCGCTCAGCATGCCATCAACCTAATGAGCGCTCACAAATCCAAAGGCCTAGAGTTCGACACCGTCTACGTCATCAACTCTATCGATTCGATGTGGGGCGAACGCGTGCGCAGCCGCAGCCGCTTGATTGGTTATCCAGAGAACTTGGCTATCTCGCCCAACGCCGACAGTTACGACGAGCGAATCCGCTTGTACTTCGTAGCGATGACCCGCGCCAAACGCCAACTCTACCTGACATACGCCCGCAGCGACGATGCGGGCAAAGACACGCTCAAAGCTAGTTTTCTGGCTGGCACCAGTCTGCAAGGAATCGACCGCCAAGCGAATAATGCCGCCACGCTCGCCACCCAAAGCGAAATCGCCTGGCACGACCGCTTGACTGCGCCGATTAACCGCACTATGAAAGAGCTGCTAGCGCCAACGCTCGAAAATTACAAATTGTCTGTCACGCACCTCAATAACTTTATTGATGTTACGCGCGGCGGACCGCAGAACTTTTTGCTAAATAATTTGCTGCGCTTCCCGCAGGCCAAAAGCGCCAACGCCATCTACGGCACCCTGATTCACACCGTTTTGCAGCACGCACATAGCCATTTAGCGGCCAGCGGCACCCGCAAACCAATCGAAGACATCACTGGCGAGTTCATCCGTCTGCTGCACCAGCAAGAGCTGAGCGACAATGATTTAGCACTCTATAGTAAGCGCGGCATTGAGACACTCGAAGCCTTTCTGGGCGCCAAATACGGTACTTTCACACCGTCGCAAAAACCCGAGCTTAGCTTCGCCGGGCAAGGCGTCGTTCTCGGCCAAGCCCGCCTGACCGGCTCGCTCGACCTAGTTGATATCGACAATCAAACCATCACCGTCACCGATTACAAAACTGGCAAACCGTCAACTTCCTGGACAGGTAAGTCAGACTACGAAAAAATTAAGCTCCACAAATACCGCCAACAGCTAATGTTCTACGAGCTGCTCTGCGCCAATTCGCGCGATTACGCCCGCTACAAATTCGCCGGCGCCCGGCTACAATTTGTCGAACCAGACCAGGCAACAGGTGATATCGTGGCACTTGACGACCGCTTCTCCAACGACGAGCTCGCCGACTTCCAGCGCTTAATTGCCGCCGTTTGGCGCTGCATCACCTTATTAGAATTGCCAGACGTCAGCCATTACGAGGCAAATTATCGGGGAATTTTGCAGTTTGAAGAAGACTTGCTAGCAGGCAAATATCCGGCTTGCGAGCAGCCAGAAACAGGCGATGAATAAGCTTATTTCTGCCAAGTTAATAGTTTTATACCACAATCTTGACAAATTTTCTTGACATTGTTTTCTATTATTGATATATATATATTAGCTTTTGTCCAACGGAGTTAATTCCTAGCGAGACGTCGCGAACGACGTTGAGTCCTGGTCATGCTTCGCACAAAAGCATGACCTGATAGGGAATTAACTCTTTCTATGCCGCAACCGCGGTGGAGAGGGGGTGAAAACCCTTGGGTTTTTTCGAGGACCGTTCGGCTGCCGCCTACCGGCGCGCCGCCGAGGCGGTTCAGCGTGGCGACGCCAAGCGCGGGCAGCGCGACATGAACGATCGCGCTGCTCGCCAGGCGGGCCGCCTGGGTGACGACGCCCGAGCGGCACAGGAGGGTAGACTGCTTCCTAAGAAGTAAGTCTACCTATAAGACGGTCGAGGGTTGTGCGACCCCGGAATCCGCCAGTCATAAACTGGCAAAAGGGCGTCCGTCCGCCCACCCCTGGGTCAGATTCCCCAGCCGGTAGTCCGGGAAAAAGAATCGTAGGGTGTGGTCGAAGGTCGACAGGCCAGGGCTTTGCAAGCAGGCCGTAGCGGGTTCGATTCCCGTCACATCCACTGGGGTATGCATCGCGCTGTGGGAGGCGGATGCATAGGCGGCTACACCAAGGGAACATCATAATTACGTGTAGCGCGTCCGGGAGCACAATGGGGTGCTCCCGCCCCCTCATCTTCCCGGGAGAGTCCCGGGATAAACTCCCCCGTCAGGGGGGAAGGAGGCGCCTATGCAACCTCCGCCTCGTGGCTTCGGCTTTTTCACTGCTTCTCTACACGAAGCCGCGGGGCACAAACTTCCGGACTAGCGAGTTTCATCGTAGTAGCAGCCCCTCCGGGCCGCTCCGAGCAGAACCGCTCGAGTCCGCCACCCCTCACTCTCAATGGCGAGAGTGAGGGGATTTTCTTTTTTGTGATAAAATAACAGAGATGACATCATTTTGGGACAACCTACCGCAGCCATTTTTCATCTTGGCGCCCATGGAAGCCGTCACTGACGTGGTGTTTCGCCATGTCGTCAAGCAGGCGGGCGCGCCCGACGTGTTTTTCACGGAGTTCGCTAACGCCACTGGCTGGGTGCACGCCGGAGACAAAGCCATCGCCGGGCGATTAGTCAAAACCGATGATGAGCACCCGTTAGTTGCTCAAATCTGGGGTGGCGAGCCGGGCGACATGGAACAATTTGCTGCCCACTGCGCTCAATTAGGCTTTGACGGCATCGACATCAACATGGGCTGTCCCGCCAAATCCGCCATCAAATCGGGCGGAGCCGCACTGATCCGCCGGCCAGACGTCGCCGTAGCCGCCATCCAAGCCGCCAAAACCGCCGGGCTGCCAGTCAGCGTCAAAACCCGCTTGGGCTACAGCCGCGTCGATGAGTGGCATGACTGGATTGCAACATTGTTGCAACAAGACCTCGCCAATCTAACCATCCACCTGCGCACCAAAAAAGAGATGAGTAAAGTGCCAGCCCATCATGAACTCATCGACGACATCATCAAACTACGTGATGAAATCGCCCCACAAACTTTACTGACCATCAACGGCGACATCCGCAACCGCGTCCATGGCGAGGAACTATTCGCAGCCCACCCAGGCCTCAACGGCATTATGATTGGGCGAGGTGTGTTTCAAGATCCGTTTTGCTTCAGAGAAAGGGAATTATCGTCGGGCATTGAAGATAAGCGGGTGGCAGTCGGCGGGGCGGCGCCCGCTTCTGAACAAATCTCTGATTTTTCAGAAGAAGGGGCAGACCGACTGACAGGACCCGCGTCTAGCGACCTACGTGCCGTCGCAGACGGCGACGACGGGAGCGATAATAACAAAAAGGATCTTATCAACTTACTCCATTACCACCTCGATCTCTTCGACCGCTACCAGCCAACCCTCGGCCGCCCCTTCGAAACCCTCAAACGCTTCTTCAAAATCTACATTCGCGACTTCGACGGCGCCAAGGAACTGCGCGAGAAACTAATGTACACCAAAAACACCAGCGAAGTCCGCCAGATACTTGAAAAAATATAATGTTTATGATATAATAGGAGATATGGGCGAGTGTATCAAAAGTAATTTATCCTATCTCTGCACGCGAGATGCCACGGCAAGTAACGTGGAAAATTCGCCAGAAGGCATAATATTATTGTCAAGAATACCTAGAGACAATCAGCCAGCCTCAGAGGCTGAGCTACATGCAAGACCAGGCTATTCATTAGGTAGAGAAGATAGTATACATGGCGTTCAGTTCGCCGACCTAGTAATACCAAGGCGGTCTGGCATATCAACCGTCCAACCTATAGCACTCAAACCAGTCATGTCTGCAAAGGGTGCTGTTCGCGAATACAAGATAGCACGTTATCTTAATAAACAAGGCGAGCAGTTGACTTTTCGACCTCTAGGCTTTACTAGATGGGGGGGTAATTTCAGTACTATTACCGAATTTGACCAAGGTGTAGTAAGTTATGATAATACTCTCTTAGAAAAAACACACAAACCAACGGAGTCAGAAATAGCAGAAGCTCTTACGGTTGCCGCACAAACACTAATCATTTTAAATGACATAGGACTGGTACACGGAGACTTTCAGGTGAAAAATACTGCCAGCGACGTCAACGGCAGGATACGGGTTATTGATTTGACGATGATAAAGAGGCTTCGCGACACAGAAGACGTTTTGAGCGATATCACCTTATATACAGAATCTCTTACCAGGTTTGGCACCCAACTATCGCCAGTTAGCCCTGAACAATTTGATGATCACTTCCTACATACTTATGAAAAGAGTGTTTCTGATACTTTTCCAAAACAGAGGCAACTGGAAGTAAAAATGGGCATTTCCGCTATGCGAGGTAGTCTAGATTTTCTGATTGGGCCAAGTATAACTTAGCCCTAAGCTACTCCATGTTCCAGCTTCTTTAAACGATATTCACAATCATCAAGGCGCGCGCTATGGCGATTCAGATTAGTGCCAATAGCGTTAAGAATTTCGTTCTGGACTTCTTCATTTTCGTCAAATCGCCTATCCATATAGTCAAGACGCTTATTGACCTCGTCAAAGTGCTTATTTATTTCGGTAGTATGACTGCTCGGCACTGATTCCATCAGCTGCTTTATATCTGCCGAATCACCGCTAGTCAAGCTCATACATTGAGTATAACGTATTGTGTGGCTAGCTTGTCACTAGATCCTTTGTGTATTGACAAGTATTAGTAAATAGTGTATAATATAAGGCCGTACTTGTGTTTGAACACGTAAAAGAAAGACTGCATCCAAATGTAACTAGAGAGCGCCGAGATCCGTTTGCCGACGATGAACGCACTGCTGACAATTTAGAGGTTGCAAACAGCACAGAGGTGCACGAAAAGGCAACTAAATTGCCCAAAAAAGTCGATATCAACGACCCGACAGTAGCCGACCTAGTGTCAAAGCTGCAAGAAAATCGATATCAAGCCAGTCAGAAAGCCAATATCCCTTGATAGAATTAGCGACAGCCAAAAAAACGTCGCAAATAACCGTCGATTTTTAAATAAAAATTAATACTGACAGAATATTAATTTTTATTACATTTTAGCTTTTTTGTCATTGTTATGTTATTATATAAGAATGTCTGAAGTACTACGTTTTGATATTAAGACCATCAGTCCAGAACAGACCAGAAAGGGCTTAACTCGCAGGATTGGCGAGCTCGAAGTCAATCAACTGCTGCTTGTTCGCAATAACAATGAAGATAGCGAACAGCCGCCTAACTCAGCGCTCTTGACCGTACGCCCTGAATATAAGGAAGGACGCCGTGACAGCGTGTCTGGAGTTTGGTTTGCTGACATGACTACAGACGACACGTTAGCAACGCAAGCGGTAGCTATCAAGCCGAGACTCCCACCTTGGCTTGCTGCTCAAGAATTTCGCACTGCCAATGAGATCAACCAATCCAGCCAGCGACAACTGACTTTTCAGCCAATCGGTTTTGTGAGAACCAAAGCAGGAGAAGAGCGGCACGGAATTATTACAAAATTTGAAGAAGATGTAAAGAGTTTTAATAATATTCTACATCCAGGCAACGGTGAAAAGCCAGATACAGCCACCGTAACTTCAGCATTAGGTTGCGCCGCTGAAGCTTTGGCAATTTTACACGGACTGGGATATGAACACGGCGACTACTTGCTTCAAAATACTGCTTGCGATAGCAAAGGCCGGCCGCGAATTATTGACATAACTTCCGCTAAGAAACGAAAACATCCAAACGACTTCAGAACAGATCTGGAATTGTACATAGGTTCGCTATCAAGATTCGGACAAATTAAGCCACCTGCAACCAGAAAACAAATCACAGATTATTTCTTGGGTCCTTATCGCGGAGAGATTCCAAATATATTTTCGGAGCAGGAACAGAGAAGAGAGATACTGAGCATTATAGACTGTATTGCAGCAACGATTGACAGAGGCGGAGTATTAATGACATCTCATCGCGGCAGACGATAGTTTTATCCGGAGGCTCGCACCTCAATCTCATTTAGGCTAAATCCAGCCGCGATCTCGCTACCTGACTCGTCCAGCGCAGGAGGTTATCGCCGGCGATGGCGGCGGCGCAAGCCAGCCACGTGCAAACGTACGCGGTGGCGATCGACCAGCTGGTGAGCTTTTTCGAGCTCAACCTGATCCTGAGCCTCATCGCGCATTTTGAGAGCGCGCTCGAGAGCGGCCTGAGTCTCGGCTTCAACGATATCGTCGCCGTGCTCGGCTTCGTCGACCAAAATCCGCACGCGCTGCTGGTTGATTTCAACCACGCCGCCGCTAATCGCGAAGTATTCCAGTTGGTCATCGCTGTCGGTTTTCTGGCGGCGGACCGCTACCGCGCCAGGCTGCGCCACTGCTACTAGCGGTTCGTGACTCGGGAAGACTGCGATTTGCCCTTCGGTAGTTGGTATCATTACCTCGTAGACTGGCTCGTCGAGCTTAACGCCAGCTAGCGTAATTAGTTGAAACTGCATCATCTCGAGCTTAATCCTTCTTCTCGCTGAGCGGCACTGGCGACATATAGAACCAGCTTTCTGGCTTGTCATCGTATTTGCCGTCGAGAATGTCTTTAGCGTCCTTGATGGTATCTTCTAGTTTGAAGTAGCTACCCGGATTGCCAGTGAATTGTTCGGCAACGTGGAACGGCTGCGCCAAGAAGCGCTGCAAGCGGCGAGCCCGCGCCACAGTTTGCTTTTGATCGTCTGATAACTCCTCCATACCGAGAATAGCGATGATATCCTGCAATTCTTTGTATTGCTGCAATACCCGCTGGACTTCACGAGCCACCGCATAATGCTCCTCGCCAACAATCTCTGGATCAAGCGAATTCGAACTGGAATCCAACACGTCCACGGCAGGATAGATGCCAATTTCTGTCAAGGCACGGTTCATCACGATAGTGGCATCCAGGTGAGCAAAAGTAGTCGCAGGCGCCGGGTCGGTAAGATCGTCAGCTGGCACGTAGACAGCTTGGACAGAGGTGATTGAGCCTTTTTTAGTGCTAGTGATGCGCTCCTGCAGTGCGCCCATTTCTTGCTGCAAATTTGGCTGGTAACCAACCGCGCTCGGCAAGCGTCCCAATAGCGCTGATACTTCGGCGCCTGCCTGAGTAAAGCGAAAGATATTGTCGATAAATAGCAGCACATCTTTACCTTCATCACGGAAGGACTCGGCAATTGCTAAGCCCGATAACGCCACGCGCAAACGAGCTCCAGGCGGTTCGTTCATCTGGCCGAATACTAGCGAAGTCTTGTCCAGCACGCCCGCGTCTTTCATCTCGTAATAGAGGTCGTTGCCTTCGCGGGTTCGCTCGCCAACACCCGCAAAAACCGAGTTGCCTGAGTGAAACTTAGCAATATTGTTAATCAGCTCTTGGATAAGGACCGTCTTGCCGACACCAGCGCCAGCGAACAAGCCAGCTTTACCGCCCTTGGCTAGCGGTGCAATCAAGTCGATAACCTTGATACCGGTTTCGAGGATCTCAGTTTTGTTGGACTGTTCGGTCAACGTCGGCGGTTGGCGGTGAATCGGCGCCCGCTTGGCGCTTTTGGCAATCTCGCGGCCGTCGATTGGTTCGCCAACTACGTTGAACATGCGGCCTTGCGTGTCCTCGCCAACAGGTACGCTGATCGGCGCGCCAGTCGCTGTAACAACTTGGCCGCGGTGCAATCCGTCGGTGTTTTGCAGACTAATCGTTCGTACCGTCTGTTGGTCGAGATGCTGCGCTACCTCGAGCGTAATCGTCTGCTGGCCGCGTTTGACCGTCAACGCTTCGTATATTTCTGGCAACGAGCCATCATCAAACTCAACATCGACCACCACGCCCATGATTTGGATGATTTTTCCTTGGTTTTTACTCATAGTAACTCCTTTTTTTATCATTGCATCGCCTCCACGCCAGCGCTGATCTCGGTCAGTTCTTGAGTGATTGCACTCTGGCGTTCCTTATTCATTTCTAGCGTCAAGTCGGCTACTAAGTCGCTAGCGTTATCAGTGGCATTCTTCATCGCCAGCATTCGCATGCTATGTTCGCTAGCACGCGAGTCAAGCAGTGCTTGGTATAAACGAGCGCTAATCAGCCGGTAAGCTATATCATCTATGATATATTTAGGACTTGGTTCAAACTTAGCTTCACGAATATCATCGCTAATTTCATCGTCGGGCACAAAGCCGGCGGGGAACAAGCGAACGATATCAGCTTTCTGCGTCATACTACTAACAAAACGCGTGAAAATCACGTCAACAGCATCGACAGTACCAGCCTCGAACATGTCTTTGGCAGTGTTGAGAATAGCATGAAACTGCGCGCCTGGCACGCGATCAGGCAAATCTTCGTAGGTACCGACGATTTCAGTATCTTTGATGCGCGTTGCTGCTTGAGCGATTTTGCGGCCGATAGCAATAGTTTTGTTAGCGATACCCGATTGGTCATCTTGATGCAGCTCGTGCAGATAAGTCTTGATGATATTAGCGTTATAAGCACCAGCCAACCCCTTATCGCTCGCTACCACAATCAGCAGGCGCGCTTTGACTGGCCGCTGCACAAACCAACGGTGGTTATCGGTCGCGCCTTGCTGCGCTAGATATGCCAGCAGCTCGCGTGCTGCCGCTGTATAGGCTTGAGAGCTTTTGGTCGCCTCTTGAGCGCGGCGCATCTTGCTAGCTGCCACCATCTGCATAGCTTTGGTGATTTGCCGAGTGTTCTTGACCGAACGAATACGCGATTTAAGCTGCTGAGTCGACGGCATCTAGTTAGTCCTCAAATCCTTTAGCAACTGCTAGGGCCGCGTCCTTGACAATCTTGGCGGTAGATTTGTCCTCGCCAAATTTTTTATCGCCTCGGTTTAGCGCTTTCATCTCAGCTTTGTGGTTCGTCCACAAGCGAGCCAGCAAGTCAGCCTGCGCGTCTTTAATCTTGGCGGCTGGAACTTCATCAAAATAGCCCTCGCTAACCGCAACGATGCTAACAACTTGCTCCCAGACGCTCATCGGCTGATACTGCGGCTGTTTAAGCAATTCAGTTAGGCGCTGGCCGCGTTCAATTTGCGCCTTGGTCTCGGCGTCGAGATCGCTGCCAAACTGTGCGAAACTGGCTAATTCGCGAAATTGGCTGAGGCCAAGTTTAAGGTTGCCGCTGACACTCTTCAGCGCTTTGGTCTGAGCCGCACCGCCGACGCGCGACACCGACAAACCTGCGCTAATCGCCGGGCGAATACCTTGGTAGAACAGGTCAGTCTCCATAAATATCTGGCCGTCGGTGATGGAAATAACATTAGTCGGAATATAAGCAGAAATATCACCAGCTTGCGTCTCGATAATCGGCAGAGCAGTCAAGCTGCCAGCACCTAGCTCGTCCGATAACTTAGCCGATCGCTCCAACAGGCGCGAGTGCAAATAGAACACGTCACCAGGGTAAGCCTCGCGGCCCGGCGGGCGGCGCAACAGCAGCGACATCTGGCGATAAGCGACTGCGTGCTTAGTTAAATCATCATAAATCATCAAGGCATGCTTGCTGTTATCACGGAAATATTCGCCCATAGCGGTACCAGCATATGGCGCCAGATAGAGCAGGGAAGCTGGGTCGCTCGGACTAGTCGCCACCACGATAGTCTGATCCATCACGCCTTCGGACTTCAGGCGTTCAACTAGGCGAGCAATCTTGCTGAGCTTCTGGCCGACCGCTACGTAGATATTGACTACGCCGGTTTTCTGGCGGGCTTGGTTAATCATCGTGTCAAGCGCAATGGCGGTTTTGCCAGTCTGGCGGTCGCCAATAATCAGCTCGCGCTGGCCGCGGCCAATCGGAAACATAGCATCGACACTCATAATACCCGTCATCAACGGCTCATGAACTGACTTGCGACCCATTACGCCGATAGCTTCGCGCTCAACCAGACCGCGCTGCTTTGATTTGATTGCCGGACCGCCGTCAAGCGGTTCGCCCAGCGGATTAACTACGCGCCCCAACAGCTCTTCGCCGACTGGTACGCTCAGCACTTCGCCTTTTAGTTTGACTTTATCGCCAGCGGAAACACCTTGGTCGCTGCCTAGCAGCACCGCGCCGATTTCATCTTCCATCAAGTTCAAAGCAAAGGCTTCAACCACGCCCTCGGCTGTTTGGATTTCCAAAACTTCGCTATAACCAGCCTCGCGCAATCCATGCACCCACGCCACGCCGTCGCCCACGCGAGTCACAATACCAACTTTTTCTAAACCTTCAGACACCTCGAGCTGGGCAATCGCCTGGCGCAGTTCGTCCGACAACTCTGTCACTGTAATATCAGCCATTCTTTTCCTTTACTTTATACCCTTGAGGGTTGTTAGTTTATGTATCACTGTGCCGTCAAACTGGCTGCCAGGCAATTCAATCTTGAAACCGCCGATAACGCTCGGGTCAATCTGTTCGCGAATATATAGTTTGGCACCAGTCGGCGTAAATTGCTTAACAATTGCTTGCTTATTTTCTGGCGAGAGCGGGCGAGCAGTCGTAACCGTCGCTACAACAGCGCCGCGCGACGCTAGCGCCTCTTCAATAGCCGCCACCACTTGATTGAGATCGCGTACACGGCCAGTTTCGATCAAATAGGCTGCCAACTCTTTGATAAGACGCTTCTTGTCGCCGCTTGCAAGCAATTGGCCAGCCACATACGCTGCTAATCTTCGCTGCGATATAGTACTGGCCGCCACGCTATTTGATCTCCTCTAGCTGTTTTTTGATCAAGCTAGTGTCTTTGCTTGGATCGACCGTATCCAGCGTAACTTTCCTGGTTGTATCGACCACTAGGTCTACCATCTGGTCGCGCAAATCTTTCTTGGCCTGGGCAACTTCTGCCCTGACGTCGTTGCGAGCCGATTCGAGAATGGAATCGGCTTGGTTCTTGGCCTTTTGTTCGGCTTCAGCAACCATTTCAGCCGCTTCATTCTTGGCAGTAGCAACAATAGTTCGCGACTCTTGCTGGGCCTTTTTCAGCATAGCGGCCGTGCGCTTTTCGCTTTCGCTTGCCGCTTTTTTGGCTTGCTCGGCAGCCTCTAAACCTTCTTTGATAGACTCGTCACGCTTATCAAGCATAGCCAGAATAGGCGGATAAACCCATTTTTTCAGCACTAGCAGCAAGACCGCAAAAGCAACCGTTTGCAGCACGAACAACCGCCAATCAATTCCTAGTGGCCCCAATAGGCTATCGCTTCCAGCTCCAGCCGATGCAAAGTAGTGCAAGTTATTCACGCGCGCGAATCCTTACATCACTTTGCCGACAATAGCTGCCACGAAACCGATAATCGCCAGAGCGTCGATAAACGAGATACCGAGAATCATCATCGTGCGCAAATCGTTGATTTTTTCTGGGTTGCGGCCAGCAGCTTTCATCGCCGAAGCGCCAATCCAGCTACAGCCGATAGCTGCAAACGATGCAGGGACGATATAAGCTAGCGTAAATGCTATAGTTTCCATAATATTTTTTCTCCTTATGGTTTAGTTATTACCTAAATTTATTTTACTCCCTCGGCCGTTAGTTTCATGCCGGAAGAAGTCGAAGAATCATCATGCGTTTGTTTTTCCTCATCACCGCCGTGATGCGCCAAACCGAGCGATATAAACACTGTCGAAAGCATAAAGAAAATATAAGCCTGAATACCGCCGATAAACAGCTCAAAAATATAAAATGGCTGCAGAACCGCAGGCATCGCAACTTGCGCTAGATAAGCAATCATAGCAATCAGTATTTCGCCCGCCAACACGTTGCCGAACAGGCGGAACGACAAACTAAGCAAGCGCGAAAACTCCGCCACAAGCTCCAGAATACCAACAAACGACATAATCGGATCGCGCAACGGATTAACGAAGTAACGTTTCAGGTTGCCGACAAAGCCCAGCTCGCGCGCAGCATACACCTGCGCCATCACGATAGTCACCGTCGCCAGCGCAAACGTCATATTCAAATCGGCATCCTGACCGCGGAACAGCGGCGTATGGCCGACAGTTATCGGCCCGACAATCGGCAGCAAACCGAGCCAGTATTGCCCAGCTATAAAGAAAAACATCGTCATCACCAGCGGCGCCACCCGGCGAGCCCACTTTTGATCAGGAATCACTTGCCCGACCGTCTTATACAATCCTTCTATACACCAAAGGGTTAAGCGCGTTGCGAAATTCGATTTTTTGCGGCCAAGCACCGCTGCCCGCGTACGAAACATTAGCCACACCAGAAGCACCAATCCTAGAATGCCAACCAGATTGGCATTAGTTATTGGCAAACCGGCGATCGAAAACACTTCGTCAGCCTTGACTGATATATGGGGTAGCGCCGCGAACATCATTTCTTATTAACCTTTTTTATCTGTTGCCGCACCAAAATCACTGCGGCGGCCGCGCCTACCGCAAACCCGCTGAACATCAACCACGGCTTACTATTAAATAAATTATCCAACCACAAGCCAGCAAAAAACAAGCCAAGCATTGGTACATACATCCTCCACGTCACACCGACCATAGCCAGCCCTAACGATGTAAAAGTTTCTCTAGATACAGTATTATCAGAAGTCCGCGTCTCGGCGGTATTGTCAGCCCCACTGGTCATAGCGCTATTGTAGCAGTATGAGCCGCTATATGTAAAGTGTATAATTTAAGACATTATGCCTAGACGAAACCGCACCCCCAAACATACACCGTACCAAAACAAAAGCGCTCGCGCGCCGCAAAAGAAACGTTTCGCTAGCCGGCAAGCCGCCCTAAACGCCATCAAAGAACTGCAAAAATACCACCTCGACCTCGAGCTTGACATTTATCAATCGCCAGCCGACGGTGGGTGGTATTTGACTAGCCGTACATCTAGCGCCGATAAATAGCTTGCATACGCTAGATGTTGTGTATATAATGATTGTAATTAATGAAGGGGGATAATTATGGACGACCAGACGAGCCATCGAGATGACCAAAACAATCAAGACGATCAAGATAATCAAGTAATCATTTACAGCGCCACGTGGTGCGCGTACTGTAAAACCGAAAAGGAATACTTAGACAAATTGGGCGTGAAGTATACCGTTCGCGACATCGATGAAGATGAAGGCGCAATGGACGAGCTCCTCGCTAAAGTCAGCGACAAATCTAGCAGCATACCTGTCACCGACATCGATGGCGTAATCATTCGCGGCTTCAACCGAACCAAAATTGACGCTGCACTCAAGGAGAAAGGACTTATTGGTTAGATAGATAATCTACTACGTCTGTATAATACGGGTCGGCGCCTGGGAATTTAGGCAAGCGATTCAACTCCTCTGGCGTTATCCAGCGGTAGTCTTTATGTTCCCAGCTTAAAGCGATTTTCGCGTCCGGTTCGGCGAGCTTTGCCTCAAACAGTACATGCGTCGTTTGCTGGTATTGTTTGGCAAACAGCTTCTTCAGTTTATTTGGATCAATGAGCAGTCCTATTTCTTCCTGTATTTCGCGCATTACTGCTGCCTCTGGCGTTTCTTTTGGCTCAACCTCTCCGCCAGGAAAATCAATATGCCCAGGGAACCGCGGATGCGTATTACCTCTATGTAGTACCAAACATAACCCTTCAGAACTCCGCACCAGCGCTTTTGCGACAATCTTAGTCATACTATTACCTTATTTTTATGATAAAATTTTATCACAAAATGACTGAAAGATTGAAGAATATAAAATCAGCATATCGGGTAGTAGTCAAGGGATTGGTACGTGATTCTTCAGGCAAACTACTGTTTGTTCAAGAGAGGAGTGACTCATGGGATCTTCCTGGCGGCGGTCTGGAACATGGTGAGGATGTTACGGAAGCGTTGAAACGAGAGTTCCTGGAAGAATTAGGAACAGATATCGAAGTCGCTGCAGAAAATCCCTTGATTATTCCAACTTGGAATACAAAGTTCGACGACCCTGTTCTGATTATTGCTTACAAAGTTACTCTATTAACGGCACCTCGTAAAACAGATGAAGTTTCAAATTTTAACTATTTCGATATTCATGAGATCAAACAAGAAAAGTTGGGTTCTACGCTGGTTGACAACCTTTCAAAGATATACCAAGCTAGCCGCCAACCCTCTCAACTTACACATCCACTATAGTAAATTATTCTCTGTAGACCGCGCATCCATACAAATATCACGATACGGCCCAGTAATGAGTTCAAACTCCCAAACTCCTATCCGCGCTTCAATATCCTCAATTCGCCGCAAGGCAGACTCTTTATCTCCACTAATGATTTCCGTTTCTATGAAAATACCTGCATCGCTAATCTCATCAATAGTAATTGTCAGTCCCGGCTCATCATCACGCTTAAATATCCATCGAAACTTATTGACTTCAGCTAATTACGTTGAATTCAATTCTCGGCGGCTGTGTTATTGGTGGTAAAGGGTGGCTAAAGATGGCAGACAATACGCTAATCGGGCAGATACTTAAGGCGATCGAGATAGACGTTTACGATATTTAAGAGTTATATTTTGCTATACTGTAATCATATGCGTAGCTTCCTCCATATGACAAAGACGTCAAACCAAGCAGAAATAACTGTTAAAGATGTCTTCACCGTTGATTTTTTGCCCTTATTGTTATCTATTGTCGTTATGGTACCACTGTTATACGGAATAGGCTGGCTTATCGGCAGTGCTGACCCCAGGCAGGGAGTTCCCAGTTATTATATTCAGGTGCTATTTATGCAAAATCCTCTCGTTGAGTTAATCATGGTCGCCGCTGCCTGCTTTATTGCTGTCGGACGAGAACCCCAGATACGCTTTTGGTCGACAATGGGGACGGCTACATTCATTGCCCTAGTTGATGCATCAAACTTTCTTTGGCATATTGATGTCAGCGGCTATTTAAGTATCTTCGCTGGTATTCTTTTAATGATCTCTGGTTGGCGGCTATGGGATTATTACGAAGTGAGTAAAATCTACGATATGAAAGAGCCGTATTTGACCAAAGCTGCGCTAGCAACATATATTGCTCTCGGCATTTTGGCGATTGTTCTGCTCATTCCGTACGGTAACTAAGCAGAACGATCAAAGACCTTGCATTTCACCCCTAATCTATGCTAAAATACCAGGGTTAATATCAAATCACACGAAAGGTGAGTAATGAGTCTGAGTCGAATCGGAAAACTGCCGGTGGTTATTCCGGCCGGTGTGACAATCACGGTTGACTCTGGTGACGTGGTCGTAAAGGGCCCGAAAGGTGAATTGACGCAATTCATCACGCCAGCGGTTGAGGTGAAAGTCGAAGACGGACAAGTCACGGTTCATCCGAAGGATGAGTCCAAAGCTGCTCGCGCCCAGCACGGTCTGATGCGCGCACTGATCAACAACATGGTAATCGGCGTGACCAAAGGTTACGAAAAGCGCCTTGAGGTCAAGGGCGTCGGCTTTCGCGTGTCGTCAAGCAACAACGAGCTGACGATGAGCTTAGGTTTCAGCCATGAAGTCAAATACAAAGCACCCGAAGGCGTCAATGTGAGCAACGAGAAGATGATCATCGTCGTCTCTGGTATAGACAAGCAAAAAGTCGGCCAAGCAGCCGCCGAAATCCGCGCGCTCAAGAAGCCGGAGCCATACAAGGGCAAGGGTATCGCTTATGTCGATGAACAAATTTTGCGTAAAGCAGGAAAGGCGGGTAAGAAATAATGTCTAATTCACTTTCGCACAAACTATTGAACCGCAACTTGCGCAAGAACCGCGTTCGCGCCAAAGTTAACGGTACACCAGAGCGCCCGCGCCTCAGCGTCGTTATCAGCAATATGCACGTTAGCGCTCAGCTAATCGACGATACTGCTGGCAACACTCTAGCAGCAGCCACTACTGTCGGCAGCAAGACCAAAGGCACAATGACCGAAAAGTGCGCCTTAATCGGTACTGAAATTGCCAAAAAAGCCAAGAAAGCAAAGATTAACGCAGTTGTATTCGACCGCAACGGCCGCCAGTACGCTGGCCGCCTGAAAGCTCTGGCCGACGCAGCTCGCAAGGAAGGATTGGAGTTCTAAAATGGCCGAAGCCAAAGAACAAACCACGCCCCGAGACGACAAACGCGCCCCGCGCAGCCGCCGTCAAGGTCGAGGCGGTCGCCGCGATGACCGGCGCAACCAGCGCGATGACGCGCCTAAAGAATTTGAAGAAGTAGTAATCAATATCGACCGCGTGGCGCGTGTCGTCAAAGGCGGCCGCCGCTTCCGTTTCAAAGCGCTAGTCGTCGTCGGTAATCGCAAGAACAAGGTCGGTGTCGGCGTAGCCAAAGGCGCTGATGTCCAGGCAGCCATTGCCAAGGCTACGGCTATCGCCAAGAAACACCTGGTTACTATCCCAGTAGTCAACGAAACCATTCCGCACGATATGGAAATCAAGCTTAGCGGCGCCCGCGTCCTCATCAAACCAGCAGCGCCGGGTACCGGTATTATTGCTGGCGGCGTGGTGCGCGCAGTTATAGGCGTGACTGGCATCCGCAACCTGCTCTCCAAGAGTCTAGGCAGCACCAACAAAGTCAATATTGCTTACGCAACTGTCGAAGCGCTGGCTGGCTTAGTTCCACGCGAACAGTGGGTTGGCGCTGAGAAAAAAGCCGAAAAAGCAAAAGTAGCCGCCAAGGAGGAGAACTAACATGAAGTACAATCAGCTCCAAGTTTCGGCTAACAAAGACCGCAAGCGTGTTGGTCGCGGTATCGCTGCTGGCGGCGGCAAGACCGCTGGCCGCGGTACCAAAGGTCAAAATGCTCGCACTGGCAAAAAGCTTCGCAGCACATTCCAGGGCGGCCAGAACGGCATTGTTACCGCTATTCCAAAGGCGCGCGGCTTCAAAAGCTTGCGCATACCAGCTCAGGTGGTGTACAGCGACCGCTTGAATGATTTGAAAGGCAACGTCGACAACTTTACGCTATACGAAGCCGGCCTAATAACTACGCCGTTTCACAACGTCAAGGTGATTGCCCGCGGCGGCTTGACCGCTAAGATCACTCTGCAAACGCAGGGCGCATCGCAAAGCGTGGTCGCTATGCTAGAAAAATCAGGCGGTAAGTTCGAGAAAACCGCTACACCATGGCCAAAATCCACCAAGCAAGCCGAAGCAGACGACAAAGCTACTCAGTCTGCCGAGCAAGAACAAGAATAGTTCATAACGGTTCGCAATCTCACAACGAAACGCTCTCTCCGGAGGGCGTTTTGCTATTATTAGCTCAATACTGTATACTGTGATAAGTTAATGAATTGTTAGTAGCTAGAGGGGCTAGATAATGAATTGGAGAATAATTTTCCGCTCACTGAAAAATAAAGATATGCAAAAGCGCTTGCTAATCGTCTTCGGACTAATTGTAGCGTTTCGCTTCATGGCGCACGTACCGGTGCCACTGGCTAATCCAACCGAGCTGCGCACCGTCATCCAAAGCGTTATTGGCAGCAGCGATTTTGGCGGATTTCTCAATCTCATGAGCGGCGGCGCGCTCAGCCAGATCAGTATTGTTCTGGTCGGCATGAGTCCATTTATCACTGCTAGCATCATCACGCAGCTACTCACCAAAGCAATCCCGAAGCTAGAAGAGCTGCACAATGACGGCGAATCAGGCCGCCGCAAAATTAACCAGTGGACACGCGTCGTTACCGTGCCGCTAGCTATCGTTCAGTCTATCGCTTTTGTTTACATCCTACAGCAATCCGTCCTGGCGAATTCGTCAACCGGTACCACTGGCACCTCGATTTGGCAGTGGGCAATTTCGGTAACCGCTATGACTGCCGGCTCAATCTTGCTGATGTGGATCGGCGAGCTGATCACAGAACAAGGAATCGGCAATGGCATTTCGCTTATCATCTTCGCTGGTATTGTTAGCCAGCTACCGAACACTTTTGGTACGCTAATTAACTCGCTATTAAGCACCACCAAGGGCAAACTTAGCATCTTTGGCTGGTTTGATGTACCAGTCGATCCAACAACGTTCTGGCTACTGCTAATTCTCGGTACGGTCGGTTTGGTATTGCTATACTTCTTGGTCAAGATCAACGAAGCGCAGCGAGTCATTACCATCAATTACGCTAAGCGCGTCGCTGGCAACACTAGCTATGGCGGCGTCAAAAGCATTTTGCCGATCAAGTTGATCGCCGCTGGTGTTATTCCAGTGATTTTCGCGGTAGCTTTCCTCAGCCTGCCAGCATTTGTCGGCCAAGTTATGCGCGCTATGCCTGGCGCCAACCACACTATCGCCAACAACCTAATCAAGTGGTTCCAAACGCCAACGGCGGCCAGCTTCAGTAACGGCGACTGGACGGTAGCGATTTATCCAATTTTGTACTTTGTGCTGGTTATCGCCTTCACTTATTTCTACACAGGTATCGTCTTTAACGCTAACGAAATTTCCGAAAATCTGCAAAAGCAAGGCGGCTTCATCGCCGGCATTCGGCCAGGCGCTCAAACCGAAGAATATTTAACGCGCACTGTTAACCGCTTGATTTTGTTTGGCTCAATCGCTCTTGGCATTATTGCTATCATGCCGTTCGCCATTGACTACATCTTTGCGCAACTCGGACTCAACGTTTCGAACTTGTCGATTGGCGGTACCGGACTACTGATTGTAGTGACTGTCGGCCTCGAGACGCTGCGGCAAATCAATTCGCGCGCTCTGATGGTGACCTACGATGACTTCAGTATTGACGACCTCGACGACGGCCAGACAAAGAAAAATCGGCGCAAACTTCTGCGCCTGCGCCGAGCAGCATAATCTGCAATTTGCATTTTGAAGACACCTGCATCATAATATATCTGTATAATCCTCTCTTTCCTGAAAATAGAGAGGATTTAAAGCCCCGGTCCCGATCGGTTGAACTATATCCCGGCCGGGACTGGGCCACCACCTCTTAATTATATTTAACAAATTTGCCAAAATGCATTTACAAATGATGTAAAATCCGCTATAATGGTTAGCTGTATATCTATGGCGAGTCAAAAGGAAGTCATCAAATTGCGCGGCAAGGTAGTGGAAGCACTGCCTAATACTCAATTTGTTGTCGAACTAGAGAACAGCCTAACAATTATCGCTTATATCAGCGGCAAGATGCGCAAGCACTACATCCGCTTGGTCCCAGGCGATAACGTGGAAGTCGAGTTGAGCCCTTACGATCTCACGAAGGGCAGAATCGTCTTCCGCGCACGCGATTAATAACGCAGAGCTGCTCCTGATATCAAGCATCTCTCATTAAAAACAGGTTTTTCCTGTAGAAAGTTGTACGCTCATGAAAGTTAAACCGAGTGTCAAGAAGATAGGTCCGGGTGATCAATTTGTTCGCCGCAAAGGCCGTATCTACGTTATCAACAAGAAAAACCCTAAGCACAAGCAAAGGCAGGGTTAAGCATGGCTCGAATTGCTGGGGTAGTTATCCCAAGTGACAAGCAGGTACAAATCGCCCTTACCTATATCTATGGTATTGGGCCGAAGTACTCTCGAGACATCCTTGCGGCGGCTAAAATCAAGCCGACCACTCGGGTGAAAGATCTCACCGAGGCTGAAGAGCAGAAGCTTCGCGACATTATCGACAAAGATTATGTCACCGAAGGCGATCTGCAGCGCCTGGTGACCAACAATATCAAACGCTTAAAAGACATCGGTTCTTACCGCGGCCTAAGGCACAAAAACGGTTTGCCGACACGCGGCCAGCGGACTCGCACCAATGCGCGAACCCGCAAAGGCAAAGCAATCGCCGTCGGCGGCACGCAGCCAAAAGCAGCAAGCAAGACTTGATAAGGAAGGACTTTTAAATAATGGCAGAAGCTAAATCAAAAAAGAAGCAGCGCCGATCAGTCCCGACCGGTCAGCTGCATGTCCAAGCGACATTTAACAACACGATTATCACCTTTGCCGACAGCAAAGGCAATGCGTTGACCGCCGCCAGCGCTGGCGCTTGCGGTTTCCGCGGCAGCAAAAAAGGCACCGCCTATGCCGCGCAAATTGCTGCTGAAAAGGCCGCCGAAGCTGCTAAATCGACCTACGGTTTGCGCACAGTTGACGTCTTTGTCAAAGGCGTCGGCCTAGGCCGCGACGCGGCAATCCGCGCCATAAGCAGCTTTGACATTTCGATTAACAGTATTAAGGACGTAACGGGCGTACCGCACGGCGGTGTTCGTCCGCGAAAGGCAAGGAGAGCGTAATGGCACGAGACACTAGCCCAATCGTCAAACAGAGCCGCCGCGAAGGGGTTGCGCTGCATCCTAAAGCGCACAAAATCCTCGCGCGCAAAAGCGGCATCCCGGGCGAGCACGCTCATGGCCGCCAAGGCAAGCAGAGTATGTACTCTCAGCAGCTGCGCGAAAAACAGAAAGTCCGGCGCATGTACGGTTTATTGGAAAAGCAATTTGCTAAGCTGATGAACGAAGCGACTCGCAAACCAGGTCTTAGCGGCGAAAATTTGCTGCGCTTCCTAGAGTTGCGTCTCGACAACGTCGTTTACCGCGCTGGTTTTGCTACTAGCCGCCGCCAGGCGCGCCAGCTGGTTAGCCACGGGCATTTCGAGCTCAATGGCCGCCGCGTCGACATTCCGTCGATTCGCGTCAAGGCCGGCGACGTAATTACTGTTCGCCCGAAGAGTACCAAATCTGGCTACTTTACGGCGATCAACGATATCTTTGGCAATACCACTCAGGCGCCGCTTAGTTGGCTAAAGGGAGATATCAAAAAGCTAAAGATCGAAATTACTAGTGAACCAAAGCGCGAAGAGGCCGAAGCGGGCATCAACGAGCAGCTAATTGTTGAGTACTACTCACGTTAAAAAGGGAGGAAAGATTAAAATGTCTAAAGTTATTCACAACCCAGCGCTCGCCAAGATTATCGATAACAGCGAGAACTCAAGTACGTTTGTTATTGAGCCGCTGCACTTTAATTACGGCAACACGCTCGGCAACAGCCTGCGCCGCGTCTTGCTCTCCAGTATCCGCGGCGGCGCAATTGTCGCTTTCCGAATCGAAGGTGCCACGCATGAATTCACAACTGTTCCTGGCATTCAAGAGGACGTCGTCGACATCACTTTGAATCTCAAAGGCGTTAATTTCCGCATTGCTACCGACGAGCCAGTCGAGCTGCGCCTAGAGAAAACTGGCGCCGACGTCATTACTGCCGGCGATATCGCAACCAATGCTGATGTCGAGGTGATGAATCCTGACCACGTGATTTGCCACGTTGATGACCCAAACAAGACAGTTATCATCGATTTGGTAGTTGAATCAGGTCGCGGTTACCAGCCTATCGAAGAATCTAGCGAAAAACGCCTGCATAGCGACATGATTGCAATTGATGCTATGTTTAGCCCGGTTACTCGTGTTCGCTTCAAGGTCGACCCGACTCGTATCGGTCAAGAGACTAACCTCGATAAGCTCGAGATGACCATCGAAACCGACGGTAGCCTTACACCGCGCGAAGCTTTCGAAGAAGCTGCCGCTATTCTCGTCAATCAGTACACAGCTCTGGCTGGCAGTACTACTGTCGAATCTGCGCCAGCACTTGGTACAGAGGTCGAGGACGATAATGACGGCTTGAACGCCTCAATCGAAGACTTAGGTCTGAGCGCTCGTACCGCTAACGCCTTGATCAATAACGAAATTCGCACCGTTCACGATTTAGTCACGCTCAACGAGCAAGACTTGCGCGAACTTAAAGGTTTCGGTAGCAAGGCGCTTGACGAAGTTAAAGATAAATTAGCAGAATTGGAGCTCTAAATGCATCGACATGGATACAGAGGACGCAAGCTCGGCCGCCAACGCGACCAACGGCGAGCGCTCCTGAAAGGTCTAGCGACGAGCTTGGTGATGGAAGAAAGCATTGAGACGACTTTGCCCAAAGCCAAAGAGCTCGTACGTTATATCGAGAAACTAATCACCAAAGCCAAAAAAGGCAACCTAGCCAACCGCCGGGCGGTCATCGCTGGCCTGAGCACGCAAGTTGCCGCCGTCAAGCTCGTCGACCAAATTGCGCCGCAGCTAGCTGGCCGCACTAGCGGGCACGTTCGCGTCGAGCGCACTCGGCTGCGCGTTGGCGATGGCGCTCAAATGGCAATCGTTGAATTCGTCGACGAACTCAAACCAATGCCAAAAGCAGCAAAGGAGGCTAAGTAATGGCTGGAAAAACCTTTTCACAGAAGCCTGCCGACATTGCTCGCCGCTGGATACTGATTGACGCCCGCGACGCTAGCCTGGGCCGATTATCGACCGCGATCGCTAGCTACCTCACTGGTAAATACAAGCCAACTTACACGCCGCACGTTGACAACGGCGATTACGTTGTCGTCGTTAACGCTAGCGAACTTGTCGTGACTGGTGATAAAGAAACTGACAAAATATACTACAGCTACAGCGGTTTCCCAGGCGGTTTGAAAGAAGCTCAGCTCAAAGATCTCCGCGCCAAAAGCCCGGCAAGTATCATTGAGCACGCCGTCAAAGGTATGCTGCCCAAGAATAAACTCGCAGCCGACCGTATGGCTCGCCTGCGTGTCTTCCCGGGCGCCGAGCACGACCACGCAGCCCAGAAACCAGAGAAAGTAGAGGTTAAGTAAATGGCTACCGACAAATACGACTACGGCTTGGGGCGGCGCAAAAGCGCTACTGCCCGAGCTCGCCTGACCGCCGGTAAAGGCGCGATCACCATCAACGGTAAGACTGCCGATGAATACCTATCGGGTAACAAGACTTTGCTAGCCGAGATTACTGATCCGCTAGCAACCGTCAACAAGCAAAAAGAGTTTGACGTCAGCGTACTAGTGCGTGGCGGCGGGCTTAGCGGCCAAGTTGATGCCATCAAGCAAGCCATTGCCAAAGCGATTACTGCTGGCGCCGCCGACTTGCGTGCTCCGCTCAAGAAGGCCGGCTTCATGAAGCGCGACCCGCGCGAGAAAGAGCGCAAGAAATACGGCCTGCGCAGCGCCCGCAAACGGGAGCAATACTCAAAGCGCTAGCTCTTCGTAGTTTAGAGCAGGCTCAAATACTCCGCTTGTTAGGGCGGGGTATTTGTTTTTTGCTTGAGCACCATTTGATTATTTTGCTATAAAAGTATATAGTAATACTTATTATTATAAATGCTAGGCGGGTTGCATATAGGCTACAAGCCGCTAATCCCGAAGGAGGGGATTGAAGCATTATGACAACAGGTTCAAAAGGCCCAGAAGGTCTAACAGGAACAAGAGGAGAAGGTATTAGCCGCCACAAAGCGCTAAGAATATTAGAATTCACCGGCTTATTAGCGGTAACCGCAGCCTGCAGCACCAGCAAGCCAGAGCTACCGCGCAAACAACCAAGAGAACCGATACCGCCTGAGCATCCAAGTCATGACACGTCCCGGCTTGTCGTAGTCTGCGACCAAGATAGAGAACGTATCAGAGCAGTAGATCCTGAAGAACTACAAGAACATCCCCAGCGATATAGCCTCCACACGGAGGATTGCTGGAAAAAAGGAACGCCGCCAAGCAACGTTGATCCACTGCCGCCAGCAACGTCGGCCTCGCCTACAAACACGCCATCCGCTGGCAAATAACGTCACACTGCAAATTGAACACCTCGCTCTCACATGGCGGGGTGTCGGCTTTATTACGTTAAATCTATTCATGCTATACTTTATTTCTTGGTATCATCATCGTTATAAGCCTTATACTGAAAATACAACGCCGCGCACACCAGCGCGATAGCCAGCGCGAATTCAAACAGATGAAGCGGCACGTTTGGCGGCTGCTTAGCACTCATCGTATCCATAGATGTCTCAATTGAAATATACGAAACTAGCGCCGACGCAAACAAGAAAACGTAATATGCAATCCGACACTGAGCTTTATTCATAACGCTATTGTATATGCAGCCACCACCAGCGTCAAACAGCAATTATCTTAATCGTCGCGCTCGATATGACAGTACAAGCGTACTCTGTTATAATTATACTATGTCTAAAGAAACAATTCTTACTGGCGTGCGCGCCAACGAAGAGCCAACGCTCGGTAATTATCTCGGTGCGTTCGTGCCAATGGTGCAAATGCAGAAAAAGTACGCAGGAGAGTATCAAATCAACATGTTTGTACCAGATTTGCACAGTTTTACGACACCAATCGACCATTCTGCGTTGTACGCCAACACCCTCAAAAACCTTAAATATTTCATCGCCGCTGGGCTCGACACTAGAGACGAAAATACTTTTATTTACCGCCAGAGTTTTATCCCGGCGCACAGCGAATTAACTTGGATCTTAGACTGCTTTACTAGTTTCGGCGAGATGAGCCGCATGACGCAGTTCAAAGAAAAGTCCGCCGAACACAGCAGCAACGTCAGTGTCGGGTTGTTTAATTATCCGGTGTTGATGGCTGCCGATATCTTACTCTATAATGCCCGCTATGTGCCCGTTGGCGAGGACCAATTCCAGCATCTAGAAATCACCCGCGACATCGCCATTCGCATGAATAATAAGTTCGGCGAATTATTCACTGTGCCTGACTCTACAGCCAGGCAAACAGAGTTTATCAAGCGCGACAAAGGTTTACGTATTCGCAGCTTAACCAATCCGCACAAGAAAATGAGCAAGAGCTCGGACGATCAAAAATCAAAAATTAATTTGAACGACACGCCAGAACAAGCTCACAAGAAAATCATGTCGGCAACAACCGATTCACTTGGCGTTATCAATTTTGACTGGGAAAATCAGCCAGGTATCACCAACTTACTACAGCTTTTGGCGATTTTAACTGATCAGCCGCAAGAAGAAGTCAATGCCGAGTGGATTGGCCAAACACAATACGGGCCGCTGAAAAAAGCCGTAGCCGAAGCAGTAGCCAGCTTTTTGAGCAACTTCCAAGCGCGCCTCAACGCCATCACCGACGATGATTTATTGAAAGTCCTCGAGCGGTCCGAGCACGCCATGAGTATCGTCGCCAACGAAACCTTGCTCCGCGTCCAAAAAGCCGTGGGACTTAGGAGATAACGCCAACATGCACCAATCCAACCGTCTGAACAGGGAAGCAGCGTAATCATATGAAAATCACCGCCAATGACTTACTGGCGATTTTACGCCGCTTCAACGTAGCAAACGCAGATAACCTGCCGCGCCAAATCGACCAGATAAAAAATAGCAATCCTAGCCCAATCAACCAGCTGGTACGCTTTCGCTTTAACCGCCAGCATTATTTCGTGCTGATTGACGACACCGCCGAAGACCGCGAAAATTATATCATGGAGCAGATATTTAACGCCAAAAGTGATGCTTGCGGCGTGATTTTCGAAAACCCAACCAGCGAGTTAACCACCTATGGTTTACCATTCAAAGGTAAGGACATATATCTGTTTCAGCAAGTGAGCGACAGCCAGCGGCTGGATAGTTTACTAGCCAAACGCTACTCAGAAACCAGCCGATCAACCTGGAAAAAATATATCAAATCTGGCAATGTATCTGTCAACGGTACGCCAGCCAAAAGCGCCAGCCAGCTAGTCACCGAAGCCGACGAAATCGCTGTCAATCTGCCCGAAGCTACCGATTACAGCGATGAGGAGCTACCGATACTTTATCTAGACGATAACGTCATCGTTGTCAACAAACCAGCCGGCGTTCTGACTCATAGCAAGGGGGCGCTGAATGACGAATTCACGGTCGCTGACTTTTTCCGCCGTTATACCACCGTCGGACTGGAGACTAATCGCCCAGGCATCGTCCACCGGCTAGACCGCGACACCAGCGGCGTGATCATCGGGGCGCGTACTCCCGAAGCTTTTGAATTGCTCAAAAAACAATTCTCGCAACATCTCGCCAAGAAAACATATCTAGCCATCGTCGACGGTACACCGCAACCACCAACTGCCAAAATTGATATCCCGATTGGTCGCAACCCGTCGGCACCCAGTACCTTTCGCCCCGACCCAAATGGCAAGCCAGCGCAAACTATTTACCAAACGCTCGCCACGCATCACAATCTCAGCGCTATTAAACTCTGCCCGCAGACTGGGCGCACTCATCAGCTGCGCGTTCATCTGCGTCATTTACACACGCCGATTCACGGCGACCGCGTCTATGGCAAATCTGCCGATCGCCTCTATCTGCATGCTTACAAATTAGAAATTACCACGCAACCTGGTAAGCGCCAGACATTCATCGCGCCGCTGCCTGGCGAATTTACCAAACTTTTCCCGGAGCTAGATGATGAGCCTAATCTTTGAGCCGTCAACCGAGCGACAAATTCAAACGCTAGCCCGCAGTCTACCGCAAGCTTTACTTTTGACAGGCGCCGATGGTGCTGGTCTGCTAACTACAGCCAAATACTTAGCCGGCCCAGCACTCGCTGGAATTATTCAGCCCACCAACAAAGACGGACAGATTGACGCAAGCGGTATTATCCGCATCGACCAAATCCGCGATCTGCGCCAATACACCCGCGGTGTCACGAACAATCAGGCTGTTTATATCATTGATGACGCCGACAAAATGAATCATCAAACACAAAATGCTTTCTTGAAATTATTAGAGGAACCAGCCCACAACATTCATTTTATATTAACATCGCACCAGCCAAATTTGCTGCTGCCGACTATCATGTCGCGCGTCGAGCGGCTTACTATCCGCCCGGTTTCTGAGGAGGCTAGCCGGCTGCTCCTCGCTAAGCACCGTCAGCTTGACACTACAGCGATTACTCAAATTATGTTTCTAGCAAGCGGCCGGCCGGCATTAATCTCGCGCTTGGCTGGCAAACCCAGCGAGCTCGCCGATATCGGCGCCATCATCAAAGACTCGCAAGCATTAATTGCTGGTCCGATGAATGATAAACTAACTATTGCTGCTCTATATACCGACCGCAAAGCTACTTTAGAGCTGCTACGCTATAGCATTCTGCTCGTCCAAAATGCCGCCGCCAAAAACAACACGCCAGCTACCATCGACAAACTAGCTCGTCTCAGCGAAACCTACGAGCGCATCGCCGCCAACGGCAACATCAAGCTTCAGCTTGCCGCTTTGATCGCGTGATTATGTGCTATAATAATGCATAGTATGTTTGGATTTTTACTGGTTCTGGGACTAGGCGCCGCAGCAGTCGCGTACCGCCAGTCGCCCGAAGACATCGCGAGCGACTTGCCAGCGAAATTATCATCAAAGCTTGATAAGCTCTGGGAAATCGCTCAAGAATCGCTCAAAGCGCAAAAATATCTGCGCGCCGAAAAAGCCCTGCTGACCATTCTGCGCATCGACGCCAAAAACGCCAACGCTTACAACCGTCTAGGTATTTTGTATGCCAAGCAGCATGCCTACGATGACGCCATTGAATGTTTCGAAATCGCCCAAAGCTTAGAGCCGAGCGCCTCTAGCCTGCATAATGTCGGCTTGATTTACTACGAAACCGAAAGTTATGAAAAGGCCGCATTAGCGTTTGAGCAAGCGTTAGAGATGGAGGAGGAAGTTGCTTCGCGCCACATCGCCTACGCCAAAGTACAAGAAAAACTCGGCAATGCTAAGCTTGTCTTGCAGCACCTTGAACGTGCCGTCACCTTAGAGCCAAGCATTCAAAGTATTAACATCTTAGCCGATTCATATGACCGCAACGGCCAGAAAGAGAAGGCCGCTGCTATTCGCGACAAAATCAATCGCGCCATGTCGCGCGGACAGCATGTCGACCGCCGCGTCAAGCAGCCAGCTGGCGCCATCTCTCCGCAATAAAACACTTGCCAAGGTTATGCAAATACGCTACACTGTTAGGTGTGCTTTCGGGTCGTACCTTTCAATTTATGCCGACTTAGCTCAGCTGGCTAGAGCAGCTGTTTTGTAAACAGCAGGTCCTCGGTTCGAGTCCGAGAGTCGGCTCCATAATTTATGCCGGAGTCGTCTAGTGGCAATGACAGGAGACTGTAAATCTCCCGCTTTTTAGCTTCGTAGGTTCGAGTCCTACCTCCGGTACCATGCGTAGAATTTTAGGCCGTCCGCTACTCGCGGGCGGTTTTTTATTGACTTTATACAGTGTATATGCTATAATATATAGCATGTACGAGTTTATTAAGCAGTCGCTGGGCGATTGGAATCGCCAAAGAGACCAACGCCGCAAATTACAGCAAGCTTATCTAACAGTAGTTTTCATTGGGCTGGTTCTAGCTGGATTGCTGACGCTCCTAAATGTACCACAAAGCCGCTTGGCCGCGATGATTGCTGCCGGATTCGCAGTAGTTTACTTGGTAAACGGCATCGCCTGGGCACTATTGGAAGCGTTCGTAGCGCCGAACCTGCCAAAACCCAAATCGACGACCAACAAGAAGACCCGCCGCCAGAAGTAGCTTGCCTCGACCGCGGCAAATATGTTAGAATTAGTAGGCTTTGCAAAGGAATATTTGCTAAGCACAAGCATAAGCGACGTTCGTGTAGCAGCGCCGTAGTAGCCCCGTATGAAGCATAAGTATGCATAGAATGCGTGCGCAACGATAATATGCCGCGATAGCTCAGTTGGTAGAGCGCATCCATGGTAAGGATGAGGTCTCGGG
>ERZ773062.181-NODE-181-length-41661-cov-8.479787_pt1 | contig 41661 bp, 60 predicted proteins | sample MGYA00580626_ERZ773062 | MGnify/ENA primary metagenome ERZ773062 (study PRJEB29015, sample SAMEA2738003) | human oral metagenome | biome: human oral; feature: human-associated habitat; material: dental | place: China | collected 2058 ... | reverse complement strand
GATGAGGCTAAACCTGAGACAGACGAGGCTGCCGAGAACCAAGAAAACAAGGAGGTTAAGTAGCCATGGATAACTACAAAATCCCGATTGATGAGACCGCTCGTGTGCGGGCTATGCCAGTCGATCAAAATATCACATTGGATCAGTACAAGAACAGTGTGCTCAGTGTCGAAGGCGATGGTAGCGACATCACCTTGAAAACTCCAAGTTTCACCCACGCCGGGATGACCTTTACAATTCGTAACACCGGCTCTCTAGTGACCCCAGGTAACCCGTTAGGTGCACGTAACCCAGTGGGCATCATCCTTGATGGCCCATTCCTTGGCCTTGACGGTGGTACTGGTACCAAGAAAATCCGCCTCAAGAAAGAGGACGCCTTCATTGGTGACTATATCAAGATCACCCGCAGCAGTGCAGACTACTGGCAGGTTGTCGAAGCAGTCGGCGACTGGGAACGGTTCTAGGGGGGGCATTATGAGCGCCCCCTATTCTCAAGAATTGAACGTCAACATGGCAGACTTGTCTGGCAACCAGGCACTCCCGACTCGCAAGCATGGACAAGTGCTCAATGCAGTTGGCCCAAATGCGGTTCTCAACGTGTCAGGAGGTAACCTCCAGAATGGCCGTAGCTATATCATCCGTGTTGGCGGCCAACCTGTAGTAGACGGAGGCCCTGCTGGTGCGATTAACCCTAACAGTGTAACCATCAAATGTACCGCGCCTGCGAAGTTTGTTGGTTATGACAACTGGGGCTCTCCTACCACCCTGTCTATCTCTCCAGAGGACGGAGCACAAGTCGGTGATTATGTCACTATCTTTGCCGACACAAGCCTTCTCTGGCTTGTCGACAGTTCAGGGCCATGGAAGCTATCGTAGCCCTTGGTTGACACTCTAATAAACCTTTGCTACTATGGTAGTGCATCGATGCGAAACACCCTGACCCCACATCAGGGTGTTTTCTATATGATAGAATATACCTAGTACTAATATAGGAAACAAATATGACATTACAAGAAGTAAGACAATTAGTGAGAAAGAAGCTCGATGACCTCGAGTACGATGGCGACAACATCGATCAAGCCATTAACTCATTCATCGCTGAAGTCCTCAACAACAACCGCATCGCCTTCATGGAGACCACCGCGGCTATTCCATTCAGCGCTGGGGCTGTCGACATTCCTCTCCCTGAAGACCATCAGGTATCCCTGAATGCAGTGGTGCGTATTCCAGGCAACCAGTCATACTCTATCTGGAATGACCGGCTAGAGTACGCAGTGTTCTCTGAGACGTTCCCAGACCCCACTAACAGCTCGCCTCAGCGCGTTTGTGAGTGGTGCTACTACGGCAATAAGATCCGTCTCTCAGCGCCTGCTGCAGAGGCTGGTACGCTTGTCTTGGACTATGTACGACGCCCAGCTCCTGCCACTATCGACAACCCAGTGCTTGTCATCCCAGACAACTACAAGCAGATGGTGGTGAATGGTGCGACAGTCCAGATCATGAAGATGAACGAGGACTACCAAGAAGCTGCTCAAGAGGCAGACGACAATGATGCCCTCATCACCACATTTGTACGTAACGAGTCCCGTGCGATGCAGCACGTTGGCCCTATTCGTATGAAGTCTAACCGACGTGGCGGCATGGGCTGGAGGTAGATATGCGGTCAGGTATCACTAAGAAAAAGCGACCAATCACTAAAACCTCCAAGCAAACTATTGATGAGGTATACGACCTGCGCGGTATCAACCTCATCGCATCATCTCGTACCGTGCCCAAGAACGAGTCGCCGTACGCTATCAACTGTCGTATGCAGTCTCGTACAGAGAATGACCACCGTCCGGCTATGTCGACACGTAAGGGTTGTAAGGCTTATATCACCCCAATCAATGCATTTGACGCTATGCATGGTAACTTTGATGATGCTAAAGCTGACATTCCTGTGGACAAAGTGAATTGGGTAGCCACGCCGTTTAAGATTAATGACTACGGTATCAAGGCTATCGCCTCCAAGCTCACCTTGATGATCAAGCGTAATGACGGGGCAGCAGGCCAGATCCTTGTGGAAATCCGAGAGGACAAGGCGGGTAAGCCTGATAAGGTTATTGCCCAATCATCCTTCACCCTCTCTCGTGTGACGTCCACATACACTAAGGTGGCAGCCAAGTTTATTGACGCTCCCTACCTGAAGCATAGCACTCAATACTGGATTGTAGTGTATGTTCAAGATGAAGGTACTGGGTTGTACCACATTAAGGGCATGACGGGCAGCACAGGAGGCTTCAAATCGAACACATCAGGTAACGTATGGACACCAGGTCCAGCATTCCCATATAACCTTGAAGTCGCCGAGGAAGGCAGGGTGAAAGGGTGGACGAGGCGTCGTCCGCAGAATGGCAACAATAAGATTATTGTAGCCTTTAACAATGGTGTATATGCCCTGTCTGAACTTACTGAAGACGAAGGAGTGGGCGCTGGTTTACCTATCGCAGAGAACCAACCAGCAGAAGCCACCAAGTACCGTTTTGAGCAGATCGATGACAAGACTATCTGGTGTAATGGCTTCTCTCCAGCTATGTGGTATGACGGTACAAGGTCTAGCAAGATTGGCGGTATGTCAGGTACACCAACCCACGTGATCGCCCACAAGAACCGTCTGTTTTGGGTAAAAAAAGAAGACCCAAACCGAGTAGATTTCTCGGGCCTTTACGAGTTTGAGTCATATCGCTCTGTCGACTTTTTCTATGTACCGAATCCAAAGTCTGCTGATCACATCATTGGCTGGACAGTGTTCCAGGACAACCTCGTGGTATTTACTACCAAGACCAAATACATCCTCTCTGGTAATGACATCTCCACCTTCACTATGAAGGAGGCAGTTGGTACAAAGGGCGGGGTGAGCCAGGAGCTCATCTACGCTGATCGTAACTACATTTACTTCATGGCTGATGACAACCAGATCTACCGCTTCAACGGTGTGTCTGACCAGCTTATTTCTGACCGTGTACAGCCAGAGCTGGATAAGATCCAGGACCTCGATACGGCCACTATGAGTGTGTACAATAACCAGCTACGTATCCACTACGCTAAGAAACCTTCTGTCCTTGTTGACCGCGTACTGATGTACGATATGGTGTTCCAGCAATGGTTCTTGGATACTGAACACCCCGTAGCAGGCTCTATGCCAGCTCGTATTGGTGACCGTACAGAGTTGCTCGAGATCTCCTCGCGAGCAGGCTGGGTGTTCTTAGGGGAGCGAGGTTACTCAGATATGGGTAAGGCTATCGACTTCAAGTACTGGACACCATACAAGATCTACACGTCAGGTTCTGCCAAAGACCGCATCAAACGCTTCAGACCAGTCCTACGAGCCTCACAGTCGCGATACAATATGCTCATTGGTCGTGATATCGATGAGCAGAACAAGCCGGCTATGAGGAATTACCTCGTGGCGTCAGAAGGTAGCACCTGGGGTGGGGGCGACACCTGGGGCGGAGGTAAGACATGGGGTTCTGTATCCCTCGTACAGAAGGCAGCTCCAATGTCAGGCCGAGGTAAGTCCACTCAGTTCAGGTTTGAAAAGAAAGGGGTGGAGACACCAATATTCCTCATCGGCTATATCGCAGTAATTAAATCAGGAAGGGCACGCTAATGGCTAACCTAGGTATATTAGGACAATCACTATCAGGGGGGACTCTTAACCCAGTCCCTCCTAACGCATCACGTGAGCAGCAGATCACAGCAATCAATGACATCATCAACCGTCTCAACGCTATTCTGAAGACACAGACATATTCAGACGGGCAGACAAAGCGGTTTGTCATGGGCTACCAAAAGTCTGGCTGGCCAGGTGGAGATTTCGGTATGAAGATCTCATTACCTGGTGTCGATATTGATGAGGCCGGCGAGAAGGGGTTGCTATTCTCCTGGGACTTCACCACAGGCCAGCAGTCATTCCGTAACGATATGGGCAAGGAGATGACCCTTATTGACACCAAAGGTATCACTACTGTTGACCCAAACAGCGGTATTTACCGCAACCGGTTTGGTGTGGCAGGGCGTGATGGTCGACCAGGTGTCTGGACATCGGTGGAAGGTAAAGACCTTAAGGTGTTGATTGACCAATAATGTACAACGACTTCAACCTCAACTCAGACCACCCACTAGACAAGACTATCTTCATCATTGATGACCTAAGGATCAGCAATAACGGACAGTACTCCCTCACTGTGAGCATCCCCCATGGTCTCAAGTTCAAGCCTCTTGTGTTCGGTAACTGGTCATTTGATAGAAACTTCAACCTAGCCTTTGAATATTTCTCTGGCCCAGTTGCAGCTCTGCCATCCTTTGGGGAGATCATCTCACCTCGTGTTGGCGTCAGGGCTAATGAGAATGTAGTGGAGCTGACTATCACCTCACTAGATAGGGCTAACGTATCCTTGTATTGTAGGGTGTTTGCTTTCAAGCCAACTGATGTAGGGGACACCCACGTATTCTCTCCTACCAATAAAGGTGTGGATGATTTCATGGTTAATACAGACTACATCCAGCCACAGCTCATCAATCAAGGCTATGTGGACACACCATACCTACAGCCTGATCAAGGGACATGGAGACACACTGTGGAGCACAGGCTAGGCTATAGACCTCAGGTAATGGCATGGACAGACATCGATGGCTATATGCAGCCTCATGTCTCTGCTGCCTTCGGGGGAGGCCGTGACAGCCTCGGTATTGAGTCCACTGTGAATACCCTGGAGATCACAGCCACAGCCCCATCTATTAATCGACGTCTACACTATAGGATCTACGGTAATGTATAACCCAGATAACTTTCAAATCGTCACAGACTTTGCCACCACTAAGGAAACTAACAGCCATCAGATTATAGTGAAGCTCCCAGCTGGCACATACATTCCAGTGAACGGCACTGCTACAGCCTTTCAGGAATGGAGGGTTGGTGGTAACGGCTGGTTAGTACGATCACGTATAGCTTCCAGGAGGAACGGTACACAGTTCCAAGTATGTTCCACCCTACGCTATTTCCGTGAAGACGTGACCCTACCAGTCTACGCTACAGTGACTAGGTCATCTGCAGACACTATCAGGTGTTCTGTCTTTGTCGTCAATGACTGGAGACAGAACTATAGGACAAACGCCGACGAGGAGTTCGTCTTTGAGGTATCAGTGGTTGTACCACCAGTGGCGTGATATAATCTAGTTAGACAAAATTTAAAACAAATAGGACAAAAATAAACAAATGGCCGCACCAGTAGTACGAGACCTCAACCAACTGGTATCCGAATACGGAAGGTCGGTTGAGCCTCAAAAACAATTAATTGACACAGACATCGCCAACAACGAAAAGTCAGGGCAATCACAGATCGAGGGATTAGGCGCAGCAAAGGATCGTGCGTTTAATAAGATCACCCAGTCTGCTCAGAACAAAGGAATGTTATTCTCAGGCTTCGCTCCTGATGCCCAAGCGGAATATACCGCATCTACATATCTTCCAGCCTTAGCTAAGCTTCAGGCTGCTATTGCTAATACAAGGACAAGCCTGCTCGGTAAGAAGGCTGATATTGACAAGAACGTCTACGACAAAGCCTTCGCCACACGTGAGTCAGACATCAGTGCTAAGCGTAGTTGGGACGCAGCAGAAGCCGCTCGTGCCTTCCAGGCAGCAGAGGCTGAAAAGCAGCGAGAGTTTCAACGACAACAAGCAGAGCAAGTTTACCAACGACAACTTGCTATGGCTCGTGAGCAACGTGCATGGCAAGCTAGCCAGAACGCAGCAAGTCGAGCATCTAGTGCAAGTCTTGCCTCTATGCGTTATGGTGGCGGTGGTGCGGCAGCTCCTAACATTGTTGAGCGGGTGCGTGCAATGCTCCAGGCTAACGCAGGTCGTGACGGTAAGGTGTCACCTACTACCTGGCGTCAGATTGCTGCATACGCTGCAGACAATGGTCTCCGCTTTGGTGGGGCAGGTGGTTTTGCCTCTAAGATGTGGCAGTATGCTAATGACAGCCACTGGCAGGACTACAAAAAAGGTTACGAACGGTATATGTAGGAGGCTATTAGGATGGATGATCCTTTCTTTTCAGCCATGACTGGAGGGGGCGGCGGTGGCCGCTCCTCTGGTGGTGGTCGATCTTATGGTGGTGGGCGTTCCTCTGGCGGGGGCGATCCGTTTTTCTCATCAATGACAGGCGGTGGTGGAGGTCGTTCCTCATATAGAGGCCGTGGTGCTCGCTCCCTTGGCCAGTCTGATGAGTTCTTTAACTCATTTATGAAGCAGTCATACATGAGGAAGAAGAAGGAGAAAAAGGAAGAGGAAGCAAGCGCTGCTGCTAAGATGCGTGAGGAGGCTATTAAGGCCAAGACTAAGGAAGCTGAGAAAGCTGCCCAGCAGCAAGGCAACAAGAGCAAGGGTGGTGGCTTTGACCTGATGAAGGGCATCTCTGATGTTGCTAAAGGTATCTCTGATGCAGCCACCCAGAGCGCTCGTACCATTGCTGACTCTGCTGCCCTGACATGGAACTGGGCGACAGGTGAGGAGAAGAAGCGTCAAGAGCAACTGCTCAAGGCTGGTCGTGATCGCTACCAACGCATCAAGCAACTTGCTGAGCAGGCAGACAAAGCTACTAACGAGGAAGATAGACAGCGTGCCCTGGAGGGTATGAACAGTATCCGTAAGCTTGGTGACAGAGCCTCTCGTGAATACAAAGAGTACATGAACGAGACCAAGAAGAAGGCAGACCCAGTACGAAACCTCGCAGCTGGTGCTGATCTTATTGGCTCTGCTCTTACCTTTGGTGTCGGTGGTAAAGCCCTCTCTGCTGGCGCAAAGGCCGCCGGTAAGGCTGCCTTCTCTAAGGGTGGTATCTCTGCAGGTCTCAAGGCTCTTGGTGGTGAAGGCGTCAAGGGAATCGCTAAGAATGTCGGTAAGGATGCAGCTATTGGTGCAGCCTTCGGTGCTAACAATGAGCTGATGAACAAAGGTTCGGGGGCTAAGTTAGACGATGTCCTGAAGGGCGCAGGTGTTGGTGCTGCAGTTGGTGCTGCTGCTCCTGGCGTCCTCAAAGGAGCTGGCAAGGCTCTTGGTGGGGCAGACAAGCTAGCTGGTAAAGGCCTTAGTAAGGCTGTCGGGGTTGATCAGTTCAGTAAACACGGTGTGATCGGCACACTAGATCAGTTCCTCTCGCGTGGTATCAAGAGGGCTGGCTATGCCACTGAAGACGCTTTGAACAAGACGAAGCTTGGTAGCAAGCTTGTCGAAGGCAAAGACAACTTCATGCAGAAATGGGTGACAGACAAGCATAACATCCTCAAGGATCTGCGTCGTGCTGACTTTGAAGCCGGTATGGGCAAGAGTCCAGGTTATGAGATGCGTGCTCGTGAGTTGATGGGGGATATCTCTCGGTCATCGGGGCAGGCAGCTTCATGGCTTGAGAACAACCCTAACGCACAAGCTCTCTCGCAGAGCCTGCTTGATCGTGCAGCTGCTGGTAAGGGCCACCGTATCCGTGGCAGTGGCGCTGACACTAAGATTGGTATGCGTAGTGGTAGCTCTGAGCAGGTCTCCAAAGAGTTCGATGAGTATGCCAAGATACGCTCTGAGTTTGACTTGATGAATGCTGGCAAGAAGGACTTCAGTAAGGAGAAGGTTGATAACCTGAATAAGCGGTGGCAACAACTCCAGGACAAGGGTGTCAACTACGAGAAGGAATACAACCTTCTTACTAATGTCTACAAGGATGACCTCAAGAACCGTCTAGATAACGGGCTCATCTCTAAGACTAAGTACGATGAACTAGCTAATGATGGCTTTGACTATGTCCGTGTGCAGCGTGAGCAGCCTAAGTGGCTCACTGAGAAGCCTAACAGCGGGGCGACAAGTAGCCGTAAAGCCTCACTATCAAGCTCTGAGACCCTCCAGAAGCTAGACAAACATGCAGAGGGTGAGCAGTTATCACCGCTACAGGTGATGATGGATCGTGTGAATAATACTCACCTGGAGGCCACAAGGAATAAGGCAGCTAGTGAGATTGGTGAGATGCTAAGTCAGACTGGTGCAGGTAAGTATATCCGCACCACTGACATGATCAACGAGAAGCGAGCATTACTCACTAAGGTGGCGGAAGGTAAGCAGATTGCTGCCAAGCTTAATCGTACCCTGAGGACAAACAAGAATGCAGCCAACAACCTTCGTAAGGAAATCACAGCATTGAAGGCTGAGGGCCGTGACAAGCTCACTCGTAAGATGAATGAGACTGTTGACTACCTTGATGACCTTGCCAAGAAGAACCCTAACGGGGTGTTCTCTGACCGTCAGATGGCAGATGTCCTTACCTCTATGTCGTCCACTGAGCTACGTCGTTTGTCTCGTAAGATCGCCACACGGGATAAGAATATGCAGCCGTTCCTTGACCGTATTGAGACCCTCAACGGCCAGCTCAAGACAGTGCACGAAGCTAACCGCAAGAACTGGTGGGACGCTAACAGCATCAAGACCAACCCATCTACTGGTGACATCCCAACCTTTTCATTCCTAAAGGACGGGGAGAAGAATATTGTTCAGACGTCACCAGAGATTGCTCATGCTATTCATGGATGGGGCAAGCAGAATGTGAACGCTCTCACTGAGTTTGCTCGTAGGACGAACCAAATGTTCAAGGCCGGGACAACAGGCGTGAACCCAGGATTTGCTATCCCTAACTTCATTGGTGACCAGGTAGAATCCGCTATCAACTCGAAGCATGTTCTGTCGACCCACAACCCAATCAACTTCATGCGAGCCACTATGATGGCAGCAGGGAAGCCTCTCACTAAGAAGGATGCACAGATCCTTGAGCAGTATGCTAAGTTCAACAGTGGTGGTAAGGAGATTGATATTTACCGCAAGCAAAAGGACGCAGCCGGCCAGGTATCTGACTGGATCAACAACGCCGGTAAGGGTGGTCGCTCTCTCGAGGAGATGGCCAAAAACCCTGGAGAAGCGCTTGGGGACATCAGTAACATGGCTAAGCGGGCTAAGGTAAAGACATCGGAGTACATCAATCCTATGAAGGCTGGTAAAGCTGCATGGGAGAAGTTCCAAGACGCTGTTGGCCTCACTGAGGACATCACTCGTATCCAGAACTTCCGTGGTACGTACAACAAAGCTCTCAAGGATGGTATGTCTGAAACTGCTGCCCTGTCACATGCTAAGGTGGCTTCTCGTGAGAACTCGATCGACTTCAATGAGGCAGGTGAGATTGGCCGTGTGGCAAACGCGTTCATTCCCTACTTCAACTCATCTATCCAGGGCTCTCGTGCAATGGCTCGCACCTTGCGTGACAATCCAGTATCAGCCTCTATGAAGATCGCTGCTATTGCTGGTACCCCTACTGTTGCCTCCACTGCGTGGAACTTGTCAGACAAGGATCGGGCTGCTGTCTACAAGGATATTCCAGAATATGAAAAGCAGAATAACTTCATTATTGTGATGCCTGGTGCTCATAAAAAAGAGGACGGATCATACGAGGGGGTCATCAAGGTGAAGAAGCCTGCTGGTGTGGGCGCATTTGTAGAGCCTGTGCGTAAGTTCATGGAATACCAGCACGCTACCGGTAAGGATCTATCAGACTTTCTCAAGGAGAATGGTACTGGTATGGCGATGGACTTCGCCAGTGACCAAGGGCCCGTGAAATTTAGTAGGGACGGTAAGTTCGACCTCCTAAGCACTGCTGGTTCTGTCGTCCCTGTGGCTGTGAAGCCTGCTCTCGAGGCAGCTCTCAACAAGGATATGTACACGGGGCGTGACATTGTGTCCGACAAGCTAGCTGAGAACCCTCTAGAAGAGCAGACAAGCAAGCAAAAGAGCCTTCTTGGTTCTGCCCTAGCTAACCAGCTTGGGGTTGCTCCTAAGCATATAGACCACTTCATCAAAGGCCAGTTCGGTGAGCTTGGTACTAATATCCAGAATGCTGCTGACCGTCTGGCAGGGGCAGATGATGAGTGGGCTGGTGGCCGTAGTATGGACAGGTCTGTCACGAGGCGGTTTTCTGGGGCTGCTGGAGGGGCTGCAACTACCGCGTTCTATGATGCATACAACCCAGCCTCTAACGCTCGTAAGAAAGCCTCTGAGCAGGTCACAAGTCTTATCCAGCAAGGTAAGATAAATGAAGCAAAACGCCGAGCTAACGAGTATAATGAGACTATAGCCAAGCGGTTCAGCAGCTTCATGCATGACCACGCCGACTCGGCTGGGTATGACGATAGTTGGAACGACAAGATCAATAAATTGTACCTGTCGACCAGCGTTAAATCATTTAAGGCGAGAGCCAAACAAGCAAGGAAAAAATAAACAATGCCAACAATTTCACCACCACTACCGAACGATGGCGAAAGCATTGACGCTTCTGACGTCAATGTGCCATTCAACCAGATTGTGTCATTGCTCAATGGCCAGCTGGATCTCCAGAACATCAAGCCTGGCAGCTTGAACTGGACAGTCATGAGTGACACTAACAACCGTATCCCCTCTACATCACTTGAGGACGCAGCAAATGCTGAGAAGTTCCGTAAGGACGCTAAGATCTACTTTGTTGTCGAGGGTATGATCTGGAGTCCTCTCAACGGTCTTAATGCCTCTATGACAGCAGGTAAGTACTTTGCGTCAACCGGTAAGTTTCTTGATGTACAAGCCATCTCAAGCAAGGAGTTTCAACAAAACCGCGACACATATGTGTATGTGAACTCGAACGGTACAATGAACTACAATGCTAAGCCCCTTAAGTCTGGTATTCCACCATCCGTGGCTGGCACTAGCCTGCTGGCTCGCGTGACTACAGATAGTTCTCGCGTCACTCATGTTGACGACCTGCGCCAATTATACGCCTTGAACCCACATAATATGTACCCCGGCCTCGTGAACTACAGCAAGGTTGAACAATTCACAGGACAGTACTGGCACGACAATAAGCCTATCTACAAGAAGACTCTAGAATGGCAGACGAATGGTAGCGGCGTAGAGCAATCATTCAAAGATGATATCTTTGATAAGATTGACACCCTCATCAACTTTGAATCGGCTGTGAACACCACAAGCGGTGAGCGTTACCCGAATGGTTACACCAACCCATCAGCCCCATCATTGCAGTACTTCCAGGCTAAGCTGGCTGTGCTGTCTGGTAACAACCGTGTGTTAGCATATAATACCAAAACAGCCGGCACAGCCCATGCTACATTGTGGTACACACGGTGGAGTGAATAGTGTATAATTGATCGGATACAAAATATAATGAGTAAGAGAATGCCTGACGATCAAAACGGTGGAGTACCCACAACAGTCAAGGAGGTTGGCATCCACATTGGCTATCTTCGTGATGACATCAACGAAATAAAGGACATGATCAATAAACACATTGGGGCAGCAGTAGTGCGTAAGGAACTAGACTATGAAATGGCAGACGCACACCGCATCCACCAAGATTTCGAACAGCGTATCAGTCGTGTTGAGCAAAAGCAAGAGGCCAAGGAGGGCGATGAGGTGAAGCTCTACAAAAACATCACCTACATCGTGGCTTGCGGTCTCGTAATGATGCTACTTGCGCAGTACGGAATTGATAAGTTCTTCCACTAATAAACATAACTAGGAGGTTTCTCATGGAACTTTTAAAACCATTTATTAGCAAACATACTCGTATTGGTCGGGCCGTTCGTACAGCCTTGCAGGTAGCGATTGCATTATTCCCCGCCGTCCTTGCAGTACTGAACACACCAGGGCTCGAGCAAAAGCTAGTTGACCTTGGCGTCTTGCAGGCAGTTGGCCTGTTCCCAGTATGGGCAGGTGCAGTGAGCTATGCATACAACATCGTTGAGCACGTATACAAAGACATCAAAGAGGAGGACAAATAGTGCTAGGAGAAAACGCTCAGGAATGGGCAAGCAAACGTATTGGGATCTTTTTCCCTGCCGACACTGATGGTACTGGCCGTGACGGTGACCTGACAGGCCAGTGCGTTAGTGAGATCAAGTGGTTCTTGAAGGAATGCTGTAAGGATATTCCTGCACCATTCATGGCTCGTGGCCACGCCAAGGACTTTGGTGATAGCTTAGTGAACGCTGGGCTGGCTGATCGTGTTGGTGATGTCCGTCGTGGTGACATCCTTGTATGGCCATACGATGGCGGCCAGTACGGTCACATCGAGATCGCTATGGGTGACGGCACATCGTTTGGTCAGAACTTCAACACAGGCCAACGCCGTAGTATGATCAACGCTGCTGGTGACCTGGTGTACTCTGCGGATGTGGCAGCTATCAATGATCCACGTCGTGTAGGCCCATACGTGGCATACCGTGTACGTAGCTACATCGAGTACGTACCAGCAAATCGTGACCGCACAGCTGAGATCAACTACCTCAACGACATGTACCGCCAAGTCCTTGGCCGTGATGTGGACGATAGTGGACGCAACCATTACCTTGCACAGATCGATGCAGGTTGGAACTGGGATCAAATCCGGGCTGACCTGATGAACAGCGCAGAAGGCAAGGAAGTGGCCGCACGCCGCCTTGAAGAGGCCAAAGAAAAAGCTCGTGAACTAAACGCTGCATATGAGTCAGAGACCAACGAGATCAAGCGTCTCTACCGCACTATCCTTGAACGTGAGGCAGACGACAATGGCGTTGAACACTACCGCTCGCAACTCCGCAATGGCTGGAACTACGGTATGATCGCACAAGACTTGTACGACAGTGCCGAGTACAAAGAGTTGCAGGCTGTGAAGCAGAAGCAAGCTGAGGAAAAGGCTCGTGCTGAAGCTTCCCAGAAGGTGCTTGAGGCAACAGAAAAAGAGGCTACGACTCCAGAGAAAAAAGAAGAGAAGGCAGATGACACCACGCTTCTCACTGAAGTCCGAGACCTCCTCAAGAGCTTGATGGACATGCTAAAACGCGTGTTCCATATCGGCCAGTAGTGCTATAATACTAGTAGACACAAACACCGAAAACAAAAAATACCCCTCAACTAGGAGGGGTATTACTATTGGTGGCTACCACCAGCGTTTAGCTTGCCAGGCAGCCCAGGCTTGTGCCCAACCGCCATAGCGGCCCTTTGCATAGGCATCAGCCCCACGGATGTGACCAGCGATATTGCCAGTCCCGCCCCACTTACCACACGGCAGCTCTTGGAAGTAAGCACATGCACCACCGTTAGGGTTGACTGCATTTGGGTTACAACCAGATTCTTTCTGTGCGATATTCAGGGCGTATGGCAGGTCACCAGCCGAGATACCGTTAGCCAGTAGTATCGAACTGATAGCCTGGCAACCAGCTGGTGCAGCTGCTACTGCCTGTCGTTGTGGGGCAGGAGCTGCGGCAGGCTGTGCTGGCTTTGCGGGAGCAGGCTGTACCTGCGGTTTGTTGATACAATTGAAAGGTGCGTCTGCGGCAATCCATTGTTTGCTTTCATCGCATTTCTGTGGGTTGTCCTGCCAGGTGAGTTGCTTCTTGGCTTCTGCCTCAGCCTTAGCTTTTGCTTCGGCTTCTTGCTTGGCCTTCTCAGCTTCCCGCTTCTTCTTGTCGTCAGCCTTTCGCTTAGCCTCCTTGGCTAGCCTTTCCCGCTCAGATGATATCTTATCCATCTTGTGAGCTTTCGACGATCCTGCGGCCTCTGAGGCGCTCTGCTGGCTATCGTACTTGATCTTACTATTATTACTTGGCGTCGCCATTGCTACGATACCTGCGGTGAGGGCTACGACTGCAGCAACTTGGACTGTGGTTTTGGTTAGTTTACGCATAACAATGTTCAGTAACGGACACGTTAGGTATGAACTAAACCTCCTTCGTTTTAATTATTTTTTCTTAAGCTCTTTAGTGACGTGTGCCACAATGAGTAGCGACGCTGCAAAGATGGTCGCATACCCTAGTATACTACGCTCGGCAACAGGCATGTAGCCGACGAGGGCAAGCCCAGCGATGACAATAAGAGACAACGCAAATGGCGTGATAATATTGGTTAGCTTTTCAAACATTCGGTTCTCCTTTCATTCCTTATGTTTGTTACTATCCATACTATCACGCCAAAAGAGAGATGTCAATAGTTTTTCTCTTTTATTTTAGCTTGCGCCCAAAAACATCGTGGGTCTTATAGTCAGCCCGCTTGCCGCACTCCATCATATAACCAGATAAATTATTAAGACTCTCATCTAATGCCTCGTGTTTTTCCTTGAGGTCATCAATGAGACGTTTCATTTCCTCATTCTCTGAAAGGTCTTTGATACCCGACAAGAATTTCATGAGGTCAGTCATCTTGTCAGAGAAAACCTCTTCCATCTTGAACACGAACTTAAATAGTTCTTCCATTTTTAATCCTCCAATACATATACGTAATAAGCAGTGCCATCGTGGCCATCGACACCAAGGAGATGCTCAAGCTCACCGATAGCGTCCGCCCCATCCTTAGCATAGACTGTGTACTCCTTGAAGTCGTTTTGATCGGTATACACCTTGAACTTATACTTTGTCATTGTAGACCCTCCAGCTCAAACGATATACCAGTCCTATTCATAATGTCGGTTGAGATCTTACCGGCATCAGCAGTGTGAAATACATCAGCGTTTACGAACTTATCAGTGAGCACATAGCTATGGGTAGACCGGTAATACTCTCTGATATAGACATCAATACCATTGATTGTAGCCTTCAGAACGACGTTGTGTGCACGATCGTTTGGGTGTGTGGCAGCGAACTGGCACAATGTGAACCACAGTTTACGGCGTTGTTTCTCATTAATAGACAAGCTAGATGTGACCCATACGACATACTGCTCTTTGCGGCTCACCTTGCCAAGCACTGTCGTCAGGCCAAGATACTCGTCCTTGGTGACACAGATCCATTCAGGATCAACGTCTATATTGAAGCCCATGTTCTTGATAGCCTTCGTGAACTGGGGATACCTCATGGGCTCTTCAGTTGATGACTTTACCATTTAAAATACTCCTCTCTTTATTTGGTATACATTCTCAGTTTACCAAAAGAGAGGAGTATTTACAAGAGGGTTACTAGTATTCTTCTATGTAACTGATCTTGTCGCCAAAATAGTCGTCAAGCCATTCACGTTCACGAGCGGAGATGTCATCGTTAGCTTCGTTGATGTCATTTGTCATCTCAACCTTAATGGCCGGCTCACTCAGTATCATTTTCGTTAATTGTCTGACGTATGTACCGTTATTGTGTTTGGCGATTACTTTTCCGTAGCGATCGGCTAAAGGCGTGTTCGCAAACTCTGATACAAGAGAAATTAATTGAGCACGGGTAGCTTCATCGTCAATAGATTGTGTATTCACCCAGCTATCTGCGTAGTTGCAAAGAGACACTGACGCACATGGGGTGTGCCCATTGGATATATCTACACAATACCGACCACAAAAGACCCTAAACCCTGCGTCCCGAACTAGCTCTTTAAAATCTCTAAGCTTCATTACATCTTTACCTGCTTAGTGATTGCACTGCGCACACCGCCTGTGTATTGCTTGCTCTGTGCGGTGTCGAGCCGACGGTTGATAGCGTCTACGATGGCTTCACGATCGCTAATCTCAGACAGCATTTGGTCTTTGTATGCCTGTAGCTCGCTTTCTGGTAAGCCATCCACCACCTCTTGCATCTCAAACATTGCAGGCTGAACGGCTTCAGCTTCTGGTGCCTCCCAGTCGTGTGGTTCTACCGTATTGCCCTTGAACACGTCACGTGGCAATGCCAGCTGGTCAATCATAAGATCGTTGCCTTGGCCGATGTGTTTTTTATATTCGCTCATACTTTCCTCCGTTTGATGTTTACAATGGCCTCGCAAGTGATCACTCAATGTATCGAATTGTGCCCACTTGTCGTTTGTTGGTTGGTTTAGATTTGGTGTGTTGTAGTTCACTTTTTAATCTCCCTGTATTCTATTGGTGTTGAACAGTATTCATACATGGCGGCGAACAACTTGGCTCGCCTCTTGTCGTCAAGGTAGTAGGTTCGGTCGTAGTCTGTGCTCATGAGGTGGGGTATTGTGTTGTCCACAACACCCACCATCGTTGCGTCTTTGTCGAACACTTTCACTGTCGACTCGTCACAGATTACGTGGAACTTAGCGCCCTTGAGTATCTTTTCCATCCTTGAATATTTCATCAAGCTCCCCGCTTTCTTCTAATTCTTTAACTGCTTTGCGTGCAAGTGCTATAGACAAGGCATCAGAGAATTTGTTTAAAAGGATACCCGGGATGAGAAACGTCCCAATAATAGATACCGTCCGCATGTACAGCTCCATTGCATCGACAATTGCGCAGATAGAGCTGAACAACATGAACGTAATTATCAAGCTGAAATATAACACGTGACCCTTTGAGTAGTATAGTTCTCGTAGTTTGTTCATAGTCTTTACCTCTCATTTCAACTTTGTTAGAGTACCTGATCGGCTTTCTCAGACCAAGCCTGCTTGAATTTATGTAGTGCGTCGAACAATTCACCAGCGAATTGCTTGCCTTCCTCTGTCGTCATCTCTGGGCGATCCCAATCGATCTTGGCGATGGCCTCAAGGATCTTATTGCGATCAGGCAACAGTGCTTGGCGGCGCTCTTCATCAGCCTTACGCTGGGCTTCCATTCGCGCCTTACGCTCCTCCTCGGCCTTTGCCTGTTCCTCCTGTCGGCGCTTCTTAGCAAGTTCTTGCTGTGCTCGGAGGCTTTCTGCTCGGGCGTTGGCAGCTTCTAGTTCTGCAAGACGGCGAGCTTCTTGTTCCTCACGGAGACGTTGGGCAATCTTTGCATCTTCTTCAGCTTGCTTTTTCTTGCGCTCTTCCTCTGCCTTTCGCTCCTCTTCTTTTTCCTTGAGGCCGTTCAGGAAGTCGACAAATTCACCCTCAGTCATGTCTGCAAACGTCTGCGTGTACATCCGAATGTCTTCAGTGGTGACAGCCATGGCAGCAGCTGTACGCTCCTCGATGAGTTCCTTGCGTAGCTTCTCACGGAGGCGCTCCAGGAATTCCTCTTGCTCTTGCAGATATTCCTCGGCCTTCTTAACTTCATTGGCAACAGTGCGGTTGATGTAGTCAATAGCCTGGCCTCGTGAGAGGATACCGGCCTTCAGCTCATCGTGACGCTTCTTGATAGCCACACGGAAGGCTTTGAACTTCAGTCGCTCTTGACGAGCCTGCTTCATCACATCTACCTGCTTGGCGTCAGTGACCTTAATATTTTGGTAAGTAGCCAGGGCTTCGCCGATCTCCTCGAACGGTGCACCGTAGGCTTTGATAAGTTGATCCATGTTCTCTGCTGTCATGCCAGTCTTGGCCATTACGGCCTTGAATTCCGACTCGGAGAATATGGCTGGTAAGTTATTGCTCATTCTTTAACCTTTCGTTTATTATTGCTTGTAATTTGTCTTTATCAATACGACCACTCAGGTAGGCAACTAGTACGGAGGCGAAACTCTTATCTGTCCTTGCAATACGACGTAGCATTGCGTTTGCCGTAATATCCTCAATAGTATGCTCGTCAAACAGTCCAGCCTCTAGTATTTTATTGACGATGTCCCGCTGGGCGGCATAGTATTCTGTCTCTACATCCATTACATTCTGCCTAGTTGATCGATGATGGCATCCTTGACGAGATGCTCTACGTAGCCGGCGACAAAGGCGTGGGAGTTGTCCCATTCTTGTGCCCCGTCATGCTTCTCCAGGCCATGCATTACATCATTGATGTCAAGCTCCACCTTCTCGATCATCTCTTGAATTTTGTATTTAGTTAGTAACATTTGTACCACCTTCTACTCTCATATTTTACGGTTCTAGCCATTCACAAAAAACGTAAACTCCGACAACGGTGAATGATATTGTTGTTAGTAGTAGTGCGAAGTACCAAGCTTCTTGTGAGGGCACAACACCAGCTAGTATCCACATATAGACGGTATGCATTGCCCTTGCTGCTACTATTACTATAACTGGCGAGAATAAGAAGAGCAGCAGCCTTGCTGTGTACTTCACTTTATTCATACATTGCCACCTTTGTTGCTAGGATACCCATACGCTCACGTGGTGTAAGGCCACCTCGCATACCGTACTCTACATCGCCAGTCATCAGCGCATCTGCTAAACACTCACCTTTTACTGGGCAATCGCCACATATCTTACGTGCGATCTTGTAGTTGTCGTATCCATTGTAATCATCCACATACGCTTTGTTTTGCGGAAAGAAAACTTCCGGGTCTGTTTGTGCGCATAGTGCGCTGACCCGCCATTTATTGTGCATCTGGAAAGTTCCCTTCGTCATCGTTAATGTTTGTCATATTCATGCCTGCGCAAAAAGCCTTGGCTTCAGCTAGATCACTCTCCATGGTCAAATACCTTCTGACTACATGTCATGTCGTGGAGGGCCTGGTGTAATACGACACCACTTGGTATTTCATCATCCTCAATGATGTCACTCCACTTGGCTGCCACATCGCCTGCCCGCTCCTTAATCAACTCCATGATCTCATCGGCCTTCATGCCGTTGTTGGTTGATTTATCTAAAATTTCTAGAATTTGTTGCTTCATTTTCTTACACCTTTAGATTATTCTTTTTAATATAGTTGTCGATGACCTCATCAACGTTGTTGATAGTCTCCAGTAAGTGCTCTCTGATGTCTTTGAGTGCATCCTCTGGGCGACGCTCGGCAACAGACTCATACATCATAGAGGAATCGTACACTGACTTGAACGCGTCCCGTACCTCTCTGACGTCATATACCATCGCCTCTTGCAGCATGTCGATTAGGGCTTTTATTACTTCCTTCTCTGACATGTCGCTGTTCAGAATGTATGCTAATTTACTTTCCAATGTGATACTCCTCTGCTAGTTTCTGTAGTCTGATGAGAATATTCTGGATAGTATCCCCGCTCTTGACTATGGCGTCCACCATCTCCCGTGTTTTCTCATCCTCACCCACCATACGAACCTCTCCGTTCGTCGTAATCTACTATGATGTCGATCGCGTCACCGATCAGTATGATTGCTTTTGCCAGCTTCTCACGATGATCGTTGTCTGGGTCTGATAGCTCCTTGGCTAGCCAGTCCTGGGCATCAGCGAGATCAGCTACTGCTGAGTCGACATTGTAGTCTTCATCACTCATACGCTACCCCTTCATTTAGTTCTTCTAATAATTCTGTAGTACCGTTAGCCTGTACATTCATGGCTTGGTACTGTAGTATTTGCTCTTTTGTGATCAGTTCGTCTCTCCTTTCGTTATCTTTATACTCTCATATTACTCCCTTTTGATAAGAGAGTCAACCCCTTTATTCGAAAATCTCCACAATTGCTCGTGGATGGTCTTTATCAAGATAACCTTTAGCGCTAATCTCTGACACGTAACGCCATGCGTCGTCGTCAATGAGCCCCGGGTCTACAGTGACCCGTACGCCATTTACTGTAGCCTTCTTGGGCTGGAGGGCATCAAGGATGGATGAGATGGCATTGTCCATGTCACGACGCACGTGGTCGGGGTAATAGAACGTGAACTGTATACGACACGGGTAGTGTTCCACGCGGGTAAAACCTTCGTCTTTGACATATTGCCTGACGCCTTTCTCCCACGCTATAAACTTTTTATTAGGGAAGCTGCGCCCCGTCCTAGTGTTGGCTCGTCCGTTCTTCTTGGACGGTACGACACCAGGTAATACCAATACTTTAACGCTTTTCATAGTTGTTTATGTGCCTTCATATGACAAGAACGCGAGAGCCAGACAAGATTACTTTCTGTGTAATACAAGTCCGGCCTCGCGTTCCTACTGATAATATGATGGAGATCAAGGTTCTCTGACGCCCCGTGACATGGCTCAAAGCCAAGCTTTTCACATTGACACCAGAGAAGCCCGTTTGAATCTCTATCCCTTGCTGCCTTTTTGTTTCGAAATTCGCGCCACTGCTCCTGCTTTCGCCCCACTTTTCTTAATGGGGAGCGCCTCAAACTTGAGCGCTTTTGCAAGGGCTTTGATCTGAGCATTACCCTTGACCCCGGTCTTGATTTTCGGCAAGGCTTTTGGCAATAGCTCGCTTAAACTCTCTAAGCTCTCCGCTGGCACGTCTTCCTTTTTCACCAGCTCGCTTTGAGATTTCTTTGAGCAGTTCAGGGTTCGTATCTTTGAGGTAACCAAAATACCCACGCCCCCTAGTGCGACCACCCATGCGACCAATTCTCTTGTAGAAATCTGATCCATGTCTCTCCTTTGTAGTTTTAGCGGCGTTCTTTTTCGCCTTACTGTAAGCGGAGGGGATATGTCCTACCCCCTCCAAGCTGTCTCGTCTGACCACCGTTAGGCCTTCTTAAGAGTTAGGAAACGGTACTCCGATACCTTGTAGCCTTCAGGTAGAGGGCAGTTAGTATCGCGTTGGTCACGTGAGAAGAAGTAAATTGGAGTCTTCTTGTCCGAGTTCTTAAGTTGTACGTATCGTACGTTGAGGTAGTAACGCTTACCTTTTTTGTTGATGTGTGAGTAACCCATTATGTTCTCCTAGAATGGCAGGTCTGCCAGATTAACGTCGTTATTATTAGTTTGCGCTGCTGCTGCTTGTACAGCCTCAACTTGTGGTGCTTCACCTTCAGCCATCATCTTTTGATATTCCTGGCTGGCTTCAATCTTCTTCTGTAGCCATTCAGGAAGTTCGCCGAGGACAGCTCCGTCTGGATCGCTTACCGAGAAGGCCACAATTGGACGGACACCAGGTGCTTTATCTTGTGTCGCCATGATAGTGTTGACGTTCGCGTATGTTCGATCGCCACTCTCTGTGTGAACAATTTGGACGGTACAATATTTGTCGAGCAAGGTCGTCAGGTTGAATTGAGAAGCCTCTTGGTCGGTGAAAGGCTTACCGCGCCACTGCTCGAGGAGTGGGCGAAGCTTTGACTTCTTATTCATCGACAAGGTGTAGCTACCCATGACTGTTGGTGTGCCGTCTACTGGCTGGCCATTGGAGTCCTTGAGAAGTTCCCAGAACAAGTACACCTTGCGCAGGTCTCTGTCCTTGCCCATAAAGTTGAATGTGTGTGTGCCGATGTCTACCATCTGGTAGCATCGAGCTAAAAATACACCCGCTGGTGCGACTTCATAGTCACCACCAGAAGATGATGCGGTAATTGTAATCATATTACTCTCCTTATTTTTTAATAAACTTACTTAAAACAAGACGCTCTGGTTGGTTATATACATAGGGGGTATATATACGTTAAGTACATATTACGCAAGTTTGATACAGTCACTAGCCAAATGTGACTATTTACGAGCTGTGTGCGTCTTAAGAAACTAACATAAACTAGACCCAGAATTGAAGAAAAAATGGGGTTTTTCGTCCGGAGGGTAACCAAGATGAAAAACTGTAAACTTGAAAGAATAGACTGAAAAGCTTACTAACTACGTGGATTAAGATTCGTAAATCTTTAGTGATGCACGGGTCTAAAAAAATCTAAATTGTTAATGATCTCTGAGCAGCTGTGGTTAATATTTGAGAGAGACAAAATTGTGCTGTGCTGGATCTGCTCTAAGGCTTTTACGCCTTTACTCTATTATAGCGCTCTCCTTTGATAAAGTCTATCCCTTTTTCAAAGTTTTCTATCATTTTATGTCTGCTTTGCTGGTACTTGGAGGCTTCCTTCCAGTACGATGAGTAGCGGTGCTTATCATGCTTGCGGAAAGCCTTATTGTAACGGCTCATTGCTACTGATGGCACTTCGCTGTAGTCTATGTCGTGCCACTCGCGAGCGGACATTTTGGACTCCAGGAGATCAGCCTTGGCACGTAGCTTTGACAGAGATTTGCGGTAGTCTCGTGGCGTCATACGGAGAAGCCTCATCATAGTGCGGGCCATTTCTCGTGTCTCCACTGAGCTTGCATTCTCTGACGGCAACCACTTTGCTAGGGTCGAAACCTCACCACCAGCCAGTTCATCCTCAAGCTTCTTGCCGATAAACTCTGCCATGTTAATGAGAACTAGCGGGTGCGTGTCGCTGTGCCAGAGATCATCCCACCGGCCATATTCTGGCACTAGTTCAATATTCTTGATGACTGACTCTGGTGCGATCTGGGACAGCTTACCCCACCCAATGCGAAACGCTTCTCGCGCTCCCACACCTTCCTTGATGTCTCGGGTGAAAAACAAGAAGCGCATTGTTAGCTCTTTATCTTTCTCCCATGCCTCATCGATGATCTCATTGATGAGGATCGGTGTGTTCTTGAGGGCTGGAAGAGCTTCCCACCAGTCCTCAAATACCGTACCTTTTAATTCCATTTTGTATAACTCCTTTTCTGTTATGTCTCTATTGTATAGAGAGAGATTGATAAAGTCAACCCCTTTTAGCCACAAAATCCCACCATTTTACGGCGACGCTCCATTTCATTCCAGCAAGCCATCGAGTTGGCGATAGCTAGGTCACCAGAGATAATGAGGCGCTTCATTTCGTTGTAGCCAAGCTCTGGCTGAGCTGCCACCATGTCAAACACCTTCTGATAGTTCAGTGCGATAGTGTGACATGCTTTAAATGTGCTAAACAGGGCTTGCCAGCTCCATGATTGTAGATTACTTGCTTGCATTTCGTTCTGCTGCCTTTCGTTCACCTTCTTCTGTTGCCATCTTTGAGATCTCTAGATCGCAGTCTTTGCACCAGCTCTTGCCATCCTCACGGCGTTCTAACATGTGCCCGTAGTGACTTACTGCTGCCTCTGCTAGATAAAGCTCCCAGTGTTCAGCCCAGGTTCGTTTGTTCTTGCGATCAACTCGTGTGATCTTGAACGTTGCGTTGGTGAACCTGAGTACCAAACCTCGCTTAAACTCTGGATCATCATACGCTTGCTTGTCGATGACGTCCGTGATTTCTTCTCTCTTGGGCATTTAGCTCCTCTCTTTTAACTTATGTTACCCTGATGATATCAAACGAGAAGGCTTTTGTAAACCCCCACTTTGCTGTATAATGCTTGATGTCGGGGAGTTTTGCTCCTTTCCTCCACCGACAACGCTAATCTCCATAGATCCTGGGAATAATTCCAGGATCTTACTTTTTTGATCAGCTGTCGGTATCACAGGTTGTGGCTTTTCAACCACCTCTGCTTCTGGTGTTTGCTCGATAGCCTCCATGATTGGTGGCTTCGGGACTTCAGGAGTGACTGGCTTGGCTGGTGCGATAGTCTGGATAAGTTTTGGCTCTTCGTAGGTATCAAAATACGTTTCAGGATCAAACTTCATGAGCAAATAGTCGAGCATCTCCTGTTCGGTGTCTCCCCGTTCGTACCATTCGCCCCAATCCTTGACGCCTTCACCGTCATCAGGCCTGAGGTCTGAATAATAGTAAACCTTACTGATAGACTCGGCCACCTTCTCGCCAGCTCTGTCATTGTCACCAGCGAAGTAGATGGTGATATTATTCTCTTTACAGTACTCTGCAAATTGCTTGATCAGCTTGTCCTGTGATGCCGATGGAGTGGCAATCACTGGCATACCAAGCTCTGTAAGGACAGCAAAGTCACTAGAACCTTCACAGATCAAAATCTTGTCCGTGTCTGGTGTGATGTTCCACTGACCGTATAGACGAATAGGGACGCCAGGCCAAAAGTTGAAACGAACTTTACCAGTGAGATTGCGCCACTGGGCAAATAAAATCTTGCTGCGGTCGCTATTCCAGTACGGGATAAAGTATCGCTTGTGCACCGCATCATACCGCCACCCAAGCTCATTGAGGGTGGAGGCTGAGACTTTGTGTAGTGTATGATCAGCAGGGATCTCTGGGAGAGACTTCCACGTATTCATCATTTTCTGCTGCTCGATAGCTATCTTACCACTGTTCATGTTGTTATTACCTACTGAGGGGCTTTGTGTTGCGTCTTTGTCCTGGCTATGGGTGTTTTCCCATCTTGGCTTGTAATCGCGATTGTACGGCTTCTGGTAGCCTCCTGCGGGGTGTTCTGTGCGTAGTTCCTCCGCGTACTTGCAGATGTGAAACCTCCCACAACCTGCGAAGCAACTCACAAAGCCATTGTCTAGAAAAATCTTTGCGCTCGGCTCGTTGTCGGCATGGTCTGGGTTTGGGCACTGGGATACGATAGTGTTGCCGTACCTCCTGTGCTTGAGATAGTGCTCATCTAGCCACCGCTCAATGCTAGAAGCCGAAGGAACTTGATACTCCTGGGACATCACCAGTAGCCGGGATCATCTTTCCTTTACGTAGTACCATGTTGTAGCCGTAGTTAGGGCGGGCAGTAAAACGCGACTTGCGCATTGTGATCGTGATACCACCTGGCACAGATGAGTTTTCATTCTCTTGCACCTCAAGGATCTTACTTGCTGCCGCTGCGATACCGCTTGAGCCACGGATACGACTTGAACCCTTGCTATCACCCTTGTTGGTGTGGGATACCAGAATAACGGTCTTTTTGACGTCCTTGATGAGCTGGTTCAGCTTGCGCATAAACACCTGCTGCGATCGCCACTCGCCCTCTTGGCCGATACTTACCGTCTCAAAGAGGAATTGGAGGTGGTCAAGCAGCACAACGTCCCGGTCACGCTCTAGGAACATCCACTCCAGGTACTCCAGCGCGCCCTCGAGGGTCCACTCACCCCGGCCAAGCTCCTTGTCTGTAGCGATCTGGATGTCGGCACCACGCTTGAGCACGTACTCGGCAAAGTTGGTTCTGCCTAGTGCTGCCTCCATACGGAGGTAAACGTCCGCCCCCTCATCCTCAAGGATCATCATGCCAACCTTTGCACCTTTGAGAATAGGGTCACATAACATGTTCAGGGCCACCGTTGACTTACCAATACCAGTGTCACCAAAGAGAATGACAATTTCGTAGTTACCAGGGCGGCCGTAGCCACCACCAATGTAATCATTGAGGCCCTGCCCCTTTACACTATTGATGTCGGCACGGTAAAGATCAGTAATACCGAAGGTGTCGCGCTGCTTCTCCGCCAGCTTGTGGTAGGAACTTAACGCTTGTACCTCTTTTAGAAATCCCATTATTCATTCTCCTTTAATCTTTTTTCGTATTCTTCATACATGATATCATTTGCCTTGTTCAATAGCAACCCCATTTCGTTGTCGATTTTCATACCACGGAAATAGGCAATACCGTCCTTGCGTACGCTAGTCTTAACCTCCGCCGGCCAATCGATGTCGTACTGAGGGCAGACCATCTGAAGATATTTGTTTTTCTCTAGCAGCTTGATCTCACGTGGCGCACTGTCGACAGGGCGATTGAGGAATAGGTTCATGGCCCGTAGCATCTTGGCGGATTTCCAGTCGATGATGCCACGTAGGTTGTCGAACTTGAATGGAAACGCCGTGAGAGCCGCGTAGGCGGCCCAAGGAAACGTCAAAACCATCTGGAGGTATGATGCAGCCTCTTGGGGGGTTTGGAACGCATACGCGGCCTCTGAGCGCTTCATATGGCCTAACATCACGTTGGCGTTCTTCGTCCAATCGCGCCGTGGGTCGTTTGGCGTGAGTTTGGCGTGCACTTGCTTGAGTAACGGCACGAGAAGCTTCACATCCGGGTGGCTGGCAGGCAGGCCGGGAGTGGCCTTTTTCTCTTTTGCTCTGTTTTGTGGGGGGGGCGGCGGAACTTGGGGGGGGAGGTGCGAAGCACCTCTATGGGCATCAGGAACAAGCTTGTTCCTGGAGCCTAGACCCAGCGAAGCGGGGTCGGACTGTGGGGACGCCAGCTCTGCTGGCGGAGGCACGAGGCAAGCAGCTTGCTGCGCGCCGGCGAGGGGCGGAGTGGTGCAAGCTTGCTTGCGCCGCGACGCCATCTGGAGAGACTCGCTAGAGTCGCGACAGATATTTTTCTTATTATTATTAATCTTATATATAGAGGTAACCGTAGGACATTTTGTCCTATAGTTTGGCTCAACCGTAGGACATTTTGTCCTATAGTTCTTACTAATTTTTGGGTCATTTTCATCAATTTTTTGGGCATTTTCGTAGGACATTTTGTCCCCCAGTTTGTCTCGATGATTGACGCAATCTTGTACGGCTTGGGAATAATTAGGAGTTTTGGGTTGAGGCATTTTTGGTGGTTTTTTGCCAATCACAAAGTACCGTTTGTTGTGCTTCCAGTAGGCAACCTCTACCCACCCGTCCTTGACTAGTTGGGCTACAGCCCGTTCAATTTGTTTTTTGCTCATCCAGAAAATCCACTCATGGATTTGGTCTACAGTACGGTACACCGCACCTGATTCGTTTTTGTCTTGTAGACTCGTGATGGAATATGCTATATTGTTATATACAAGCCCCAGCAATGTATTGCCGTAGTAACCCGCTATGTAGCAATCCACGATACGATTGTTGGGGTTCTTTTCTTTTTTTGACATTGTTTACCTCACTTATTTTGTAGTTAATTTAAATTTATCATTTGGCTTGATGTCCTTCGAAAACCCGATGGTTTCGAGGTCACCACCCTTTACCATTTTTTCGATGGCGTCGCGGATCTCATCGTGTGTAGTCTCCATTGGCAAAAACCTGCGGCATTCTTCTAATGTTGTTGTATAGTAGTAATCGCCTTCATTAAAGTTTACAACCGAAAAGCAAAAGTCTGGCCATAGAATACCCGCTACTACGCCGTATTCACTGGTAATGCCTGGATCAATTTCCATTTTCCTTACTCCTCATCTTCCTTTATCTGTTTGATTAAATTATCTAATTTTCTCTGGCGTCTATGGCTATAAGCGCCATTTGATTTGTAAGCTCCCTTGCCGAACTTACCAGGCTTTGTAAGCCGCTTGTCGTTCAAGTCCCTACTAACCTTTGGTGGTATACGGGCTATACGATACTCTGGATAGTAGAGATTACCTCGCTTGTCCTCTAGCCAGCCATCTGCACAAAACAGACGGCACAACCTCTTACAAGCAGAATAGCCCACGGTAGCTGTCTTGATAGCCAACTCCTCGTAAGAAATCTTGAACCCAGTACCCATATCACGCTCATTGCTAAAATCAACCAGCGCCGCCCACACCATACCTGCCTGGAGTCCATACCGTATAGCCATGTATGGCTCGCACAGCAAATAGTGCTTCGTACTTAACGCACGGGGCTTCCTCAATTTGATATTAGTATTTTTATCCACTAGCTCTCCTTTGCAGTGCTAAAATTGATATCAATCTGATAATAGCACTCACACCGTAATAGGGCAATACCCGCTCAGACAGCGTGAGAGGCTACAGAATAAGCCAAACACAAAAAGATGGGTAAACTCCCATCTCAATGTGTAAACGCAATCGTAAGCCTACTTACGCATGAATGTACCCACTTGTGGCACAAGCTTTTGATGTTTGGGTTTAGACTTTGGTTTTTCCTTGGCGTCCGAACCCTTGCGGTTAATCGTGTAGGTGTACATGATCTTATTATCCAAGCGGCCCTTCTCACTCCACACCTCATCACGAAAACCCCCGGGCTCTTTCTGAATATGAATAGTCTCCACTCGCCCTAGTTTTTCCGTCACATTGGCAATGTCATACACATGTAGCACTTTATTAGGATCATTAGGATCAAGACGCACACCACGCCCAATCATCTGATACCACAAAGCCAGTGACATAGTAGCCCGAGCCACCACAATGCAATCAAGCTTCGGGACATCAAAGCCAGTAGTGAACACACCCATATTGAGCATGGTCTTTAGCTCACCACTTTTAAAGCGTCTTACGAGCTCTTCACGCTCCTTACCTGGCGTCTTGGCTGTAACCAGCCCAACCTCAAGCCCAAACTCATCACGCATGATCTCCTGGATACTCTCCGCCTGGCTAACAGTCTGGCAAAATACCAAACACCGTTTGTGATGCTTCTCTGCGTAATTGATAGCCTGTACAGTACGGCTAATAATGCGCCCACCAAACACCTTGGCTGATTCATCCGTAAAGTTAGCCCCTGTGCTATTTACCTTGAGGTCTGCCCAGGACGTTTTGTCTTGGTAGTACTTGATGGGTGCTAAATACCCCATTTGCTCAAGCTCTTTATGTTCGATCTTATAGCAAATCTGCCCAAAAAAGGGTTTTTTACCCATACGATTTAACATCTTGAGCCCCGCACTACCATTAAGCTGCCCATTTTCCCACGTATACACAGTATCAACCCTATACGGCGTAGCAGTTAGGCCAATCACATTGCCAATCTCTGCCCCTCGTAGAAACTTACCAAGCATAGTGCTACCAAGTTGCTTTGGATTCAATCCGTGGCACTCATCAAGGATGGCGTAATTGAAATGACGAAATAGCTCCGGCTTTTTGTAGATACTGCCAATCGTCGCAAATGTCACCTTCCTGATGTCTTTAGCTCCAGCGCTGGCGGAATATATCCCCGCTTCAAGCTCTGGCGCATAGCTCGTGAACTTCTCGTAGTTCTGCAAAACAAGTTCGCGGTTAGGTTGTAAGACAATGATATTATCGTTCAAATCACGGCACATAGCTGCTATTATAAGAGACTTGCCCGACCCGGTGCTAGCCACGACAATGCCTGGTCGCTCCCTATGTGCAATATGTCGAAGCGCTGCGTTCTTGGCTTCCTCTTGATATGGTCGTAGTTTATACTTCACCTTCACCTTCCCCTTCCTTTACATTTTTTTCGAATCCGCCCACCGCCTCACATATAGCGATGCACTGATCAATATCTAACTGCACCATAAATCATACCCGCCCTATTCATCTTTGATGCCCGCATGGCCCACCAGCGACGCATACCGTCCAGCCATTGGTTGTTCATATCTTTTTACCTGTTACTTTCTATTCAGATTTATTTACTAAAATTGTGCTGGTTGTGCAAGTAACCACAGTGTGATCAAGCCCCATGCACCGAAAGCTAACGCTACTACGTAGGGCATTGCCTCGTGCCATGCTGCCTTGATAAAGCTCTTGATCATCTTGCCTGTGCTGCCTGTTTGTTCGTAACTCATCGTAATATCTCCTATAGTTTAATTTTGGTTTGTTGTTCTAGTAGCCCGTTGGTTTTGATGACGTCCCAGCTCATGACTGGCCAGCCGTCCCTATCTATGTTGGTTGCTACTACGCTTGTTTGGTAGCCTTCCTCACAGATAGCCTTGTGAGCTCGTAGGGCGTCGCCTGCTGCTTTATATTCCTTGGCACAGCTTCTATACTGTCTCCACTTTCTACCACCCCAGAAACGCCTCACATCGCCTTGTACTGATTCTATGTAGTATTTAGTTATCATTGGCGTGCTCTGGACAAATCATGTAATTAAGCCACAGTGTGAATACCGTACCCCAGTGTAGTGCTTGGCCTACAAAGGATAGAATAACAGTGACAGACAAGATAAGAATTAGTACATTGTCTAGCCAGTGATGGTAACACCAGAGGGCAGCAAGTGCATGTAATGTGGTGATAGCCGTTACAGCTAGTACGTAAAGTGTTGCTTTAAGTTTCATTTTCAGTTCTCCTATTATTGATTGAGTTAGTTGTATTTTGCAAGTGAGTTAGTTCTTGTCGCACTCGTAGCTAGTTAGATGATCCTTTGTGTAAGTGCTACATGTGTAAGTTACTCGTGCTTGTCGCTGCTCTGTGCTACTGTCTGGTGCTGTGTATCCGTAGCAAATTGCTGTGAATGCCACCACCATCAGTACCCATGCTACTGCGCTTGTGATCCATGATTGTTTACGTGCTTGCATTGTTATATCTCCGTTTAACCTTTTATTATCGCTTCTACTCCGGCCACAACTCGTAAGCCGTTCAGTTTGAATGTACTACCTGTTGTCTTTATCGTCATGTGACCCCTTTATTTCTAGTCAGGGTGGGTGAGCCTCGCATACTCACCCACGCATCTGGCTTTATTGTTAACGCGGAAGGTCAAGCCCTATGTAGTTTGTTCTTGGTGGAGTTGCGCCACCTTGCTTTCGCTTCCTGTTCATCTCTGAACTGTCTCTATTGTAGCGCGTCCTCTCTTTTAATGCAACCCCTTTCTCTCTTTTAATTGCCCAAGTTATCCACAGCCTCACCCTAGTGGTATAATACAGTAGACACATAACAAATAAGGACACATACAATGGCTAACATTCAAAAGATTAAGAAACAAACCAAAGACCACCAAGACATTTACGACTTCCTCACACCCCCTGGAGTCTCCAAGGAGGACACTAAGGAATTAGCGGAGGTCATCAAGGCAGATGCTCAGCCACGCCCACAAGACCCTAAAACCGCCACAGCACAGCAGATATTAGAGATGCTCAAACCCTCAGGCGCTAAAAACGTTAATGAGTACCTAGATATGTACATGCAACAATCCGCCATCACAGCAGCTAACAGGCTAGAGGAGCTCGTAAACTCTGAAAATGAGAAGATTGCCACCCAAAATGTCCACTACGTCCTAGACCATGTACGCGGCAAGGCTATTCAGCGCTCAGTAACAGCCCATGCAAAAGTGAACATACAAGACCTCCTGGACTAATACAAACCACAGTGCTACAATAGTAAGTACTAGGTTATCTAGCACTTTGTAAACCCCAGTAGCCGACATCATCCGCGAATACATGCATAGAGGTGATGCCAATGTGCACAAACGCTGGTATAAGTCATAACCTATACAAATTCAATCAAACAACATACATATCACCCATAATATGTATGATTACCTTTTACCCCACACTACCACGTGTGGTTATTTGCGTTAGACACCAAAGGAAAAAGCACCAGCTATTCACTGATGCCTTACCCTTTGTAGCCTTAGTCTAGAATACCAAACCCCAATCAACGCCGTACTGTGTAGTTGCTCGCTTCATCTGCTTGGCGTCCTCAACCTGCATGAAAGCCAAAGCCTTGAACACACACAGTTCACGAGCTTCCTTGCTCAACTCTGATATATCTGCCTTGTAGATTTGGTAAGCATTATCCTTTGCAATCAAGATGAGCGCATTAACCTGCTTGTACATAGTGCTGTTCTCATCCTCAAGCTCAGTAGTCACTTGTCCCCAGTGTCGGCCATCAGCCCAGACAGTTACGTATTCTTCGATGATGTCACGATGCTTGATCAAGTAGTCACCCCGTGCCTTCTTGGTAAGCTTTAGCATCAGTTCAAAGTGTTCTTTGTCTGTCTTGTAGCCTTTTAGTTCAATACGCTTTACTACCTTGTCACTCACTGTCATTGTCTCCAGCGCCACCGTAGCCTTTGTGATATATACGCTTTGTGCATTCATACCTCGTGCTACCTTGATAGCCTCATCCCAATCAGCTAACGCCTGCTCCATGTTGTCGTATTGCTTGATGCCTTCAACGTCTGCGCTGTATTCTACAAATGCCTCACCGTTCCAGTTCATAACCTCATCGTATTCAGTTGCTGTGTTGATGTAGTAGTAGTCCATTGCTTTATCCTTTATTCCTTTATAGCTACTTTATTGGTGATAGTTAGTCGTCTAGTTGATCTAATGCTCGGCTAGTGCACTCTAGTTGGTCGATGTAGTTGAGATCTGTAACATCCTTGCCGTAAACCTTGTATGCTTCCTTACGTGCCAAGTCGATTAGTTTGTATACATTCTTGAGTAGCGGGCTATCAAAGTTCTTTAGATCAGCTTGGATAGTGTCCCAGCTCCAGCCATTGTCTTTGTAGACCTCCAGGTAATCCTGAATAATGTTGCGGTGGTTCTTAAGCCAGAAACCGTGCCGATCGATTGATTTGTCTAGAAACCCTTCGAAACCTTCTCGCTTCGTTGTCTCTCGTTCTGGTACTGTCCACATTGCTTTTGTCTCCTTCTTGCGTTCTCTTTTGTTCTGTCCTTATAGTACTCTCTCATTCTCTCTTTTGCAACCCCTTTTGGCTATTTTCTTTGACTTTCTCACTCTACTACTGTTGGCCCTGTGGATAACTCATGTCTACCTGATGCCTAACATCTACTATCCACTACCTTGTAATGCATAGTACTGGTAATTAGCTCGCCCCTCATACATAGATACATACATTACATACACATCCAACCAAACAACTAATAACCTACACACAAATACATTAGATGAGTCATCAGAAACTAACCAAACAAACTCATTAGATGAATCAAAGCTAACAACACAAACTACATACACATTAGATGAATCATTAACCAAGCTAACTACATTAGACGAATCATCAATAACCAACATGACAAACTCAACAAACAACAACCAAACAACTACCCAAGAGCTAGACATAATGAACGCAACGTAATAAATAAACTCAACAAGCATAATGAATGTAGCAAACAAATAAACAAACTAAACAAATTAAGAACCGTCAATAAAATAAGCTAAATCCCAGTGTCACACGCATGTTAGTTGCAAATTACCACTAATTCTTCGACATTCATCAAAGCTTGATACCAAATCTACCACTGTAATCTGCCACGTTCTATCGTTAATCTCTGTCATTCTCACCCATTCTACCCCTGTTAGAGGCTTTAACTTCGTACAATCTCCATTATCGGAAGTATGCAATCATTCCCCAATATGAGTTGTAGCTCATACTCCATAGCTTTACGCGATCCTACAGCCTCTCAATGCCCTTGTGCGATACCTAATGCATATATCATCTCGTACGCTGTACGCTCGCCCCTCTCCTCCTGGTGTCTGTGCGTGGGCCTGGCCCTCCCCTAGGGGGGGTGGGGTGTGGGGGGTACACCCCGAAAGGAAGCGGTGCGTCGCCCTTCCCCTAACACCAGGCTATTATTGTGAGTTTCCCGAATGCGGAACACGGCCGTCATTTTTATTCACTCTGGAGTCCCACCAAATACCCTTGCTAAAATTTTTTCCACCCAATTTTTCGTTTCCCTACTCGCTGACACCCTCTAGACTACTACCCTCTCAATGGTATATACTCTAGTCACACCCAGACCGTCCCACAAGCGTCCTTCGTGACGCTACAGGACGTTTCTCGGGATAGACGTATACACATGCATTTTATGCATTTAGACGTCTCACAGAGCCTATCAGGCACGTCTCAGGACGATTCTCATAGGCCACTAGTAATACATTTACATGAAAGGATTTATATGGCTAAATCTATAGACCAAGACAACCCGTTTGAGCGTATCAAGGATATTGATTATGACGCTAGTTCAGCCCTAGCGGAGTTTACGAAGATGGGGGTGGATGAAGTGAAGTGGATATCTACAGGAGTGCCTTCGTTTGATTCACTCACTATGATACCAAGGGGTCGGGTGACACAGCTACAAGCTCCGTATGCTACCGGGAAGACCACTCTTGCCCTCAATATGGTGGCCGGGCTTCGGGACAAGAAGGTGTTTTATGTGGATTCTGAGGCATCTTTGAACCCTGAGTTGTTGATTGCTCTGAAGCTTAACCCTGCTAATTTTACCTTGTATAATAAGTCGGCCTTCCTAGAGGATATTTATGAGGCTATCAAGGAGGCTGCAGAGGATGGGTCGTATGATATGATTATTTTTGATTCATTAGCTGCTTGCACTACGAAGACTGAGGCTGAGGATAATATTGCTAATGCGAATATTGGACAGAAGGCTAAGATGGTGAATAAGATGATGCGGGTGCTACCGATTCTTCTGGCTAAGAACGATACTGCGTTGGTGATTATCAACCAGGAGCGGGAGGTGATTGGTGGGTATGTGCCACAGAAATACACGCCAGGCGGTATGGCTGTGCCGTATGCTGCCTCGCTCATGATCTCACTGAAGACTATGAAGTCGTGGCGGTTTGGTCGCACTACTAAGGACACGCAGGCTGGGAATTTTATTGGGCATTTCATTGAGGCGACTATTATTAAGTCTAAGGTGAATACACCGTGGCGGAAGGCTAAGTTTAAGTTGTATTATCCGCAGCCACGAGAGGGGGAAGACAATGAGAGCGACTCCTAATTGGCTTAATCTGTATGCCCCAGTGGTTGATGGTATTCTACCTGATGCCCTGGTTGCTTACGGCAAGCGGCTTATTACGCGGCCTGATAGCCGATTCCCTGGTTGTGGGGAGTATCAGTACACATTCGCAGTGCATTTGTTTATTGTTACATTAAGATTCGATTGGAGGCGGTTTAGATGGTAAGAACTTTGTATGAGAAATATGGGCTGACGCCAGAGTTTATTAAGAGCCAGAATGATATTTCGAAGGTTCTGTATGGCGGCAAGAAGACTAAGAATGGGCCTAGGAAGGACAACCATCACATGGGCAAGAAGATGAAGGACGCCTATGTGGGTATTTATGCTGATAATTTTGAGACGTATATGAGTATTCAGAATTTCAGTATGTTTTGTAACATTGCTTTGAAGCACGCTTCGGCTATTATGGCGACAGAGGTGAATGCCCATATGATGGGGCTTGGGCCTCTTGACCGGCCATCGCAGTTGCTTGTGGAGGCGTTCAATGAGTTGCACCCTCTACGGGTGGAGTCTAAGAACCGGTTTTTAGCGAAGCGACAGAAAGAGCATGAGAAGATGTTGAAGGAAATCAATGGCGAAGCATCCAAAGCTCAGTGAGAAGACACGGGAGAGGATTGTAAATAGTATTCCTAATTTCTACCTCCTCTCTCCCGATGACCAGATCCGTGAAACGGTGAAGCTTATTGCAGGGGATTTTCTTCTGTTTTGTGAGCGTAATCTCATGATCCGTGATAAGTACTCTAACCAGTTGATTCCATTTTATGATGTGTTGAACTGGGAGCAGATGGAGCTTATCAAGATGGTGGCAGAAGATCTCGCTACGGGGCGTCCTATCCGGTATATTGTGTTGAAGGCTCGTCAGATGGGTATGTCCACGTTGATCGAGGCGATGGGGTATTGGTGGACGTCTACTCACCGGTTCACTACTACGGTGATTATTGCTCATGAAAAGGAAGCAACGAAGAACCTCTATGAGATGTTCCGCCGATATTATGAGTATTCTCACCCATCATTCAAGCCTGATCGGAAATATAACACAAAGCAAGACCTTACCTTTGATGTCTCTGACGAAGTCAAGAAGACGTATGACGCGCAGAACCTACCATCTCCTGGGTTGCAGTCTGAGATTAAGACGATGGTGGCTACAGAGGGTAAGGGTCGTTCTAGCACGATTAAGTTCTTGCATGGTAGTGAATGTGCGTTCTGGGATGATTCTGCGGATGTCACGTCTGCCGCTGTCCAGGCCGTGCCAATGGCCCCAGAAACCTTTATTTTCCTGGAGTCCACTGCCAACGGTATCGGTGGCTATTTCTATGATGAGTGGAATGCTGCCAAGCGCGGTGAGTCACAGTTCCGCCCAGTGTTCTTCGCATGGCATTCGCACAATGAGTACGAGACACCGAATATTATTGATGATGACCTAGGTGACCTAGACGCCGAGGAGGAGGCGCTCTACAAGTTGTTCGAGCACGAGGGATACGATCGTGCGTCATGGCCTCGTAAGATCTATTGGCGTAGGCTAAAAAAGAAAGAATTTCGTACAGACCCTAAGAAGTTCTACCAGGAATATCCTTCCACCCCAGAGGAAGCGTTCCTTGCGTCTGGTCGGCCTGTCTTTGATGTCCCTATGCTCCAGGAGATGGAGCGTATCGCAGTGGACGCTCAGAAGACTCACCCATATATGTGTGGCGATATTAAGAAGGTTGTTGACCCAGAGACTGGCATGGAGCGTATCAAGTTTATTGAGATACGCCGGGTGGGTGATAATGACCCAACTCCACTACGTGTGTGGTGGGATGTCGACCGTTCACGTAAGTATGTGATTGGTGTGGACGTGTCAGAGGGTATTGAGGTGGAAGCGTCATCAGGTAAGGAAGCTGACTTCTCTGTGATTACTGTCTTTGATGTCTTAGCCCGCAAGGTTGTGGCGCGCTGGCGTGGATATGCCGACCCCGATCAGCTCGGTGAGATCGTATTTAATATTGGTACGTACTACAATACCGCCCTGGTAGGGGTGGAGATCAACAACCACGGCATTGCCACTGCCGCCAAGCTGCGTAATATGTTCTATCGCAATCTATATATGCGCGAGACAGCAGAGGATGAGCAGTTCCAGGTGCGTACTACCAAGTTTGGTTGGCAGACGAACAAGAAGACTAAGCCTATTATGATCTCTGAATTGCAGCGTTCTATTCGAGAAGGTGATATAATCGAATTGGACATTGTTTTCATTCGTGAAGCAATGAGCTACATTAGAAAAGATAATGGCTCCATGGAAGCCCAGCAGGGGCAGCACGATGACTGTTTTGTCAAAGGAACTATGATCGAGACTATCAACGGGCCACGGCCCATTGAGACAATCAAGATTGGTGACTGGGTACTGACGTCAAAGGGCTACTGTCCCGTCGTTCTTACAAGAGCAAGGCCAAAGAAAGTCGTATCTAACATTGGGTTGAGGGGTACCCCAGATCACCCCGTAATACTAAATAGCGGAAGAGTCAAACCGCTGAACAAAGTGACAAATAAGGATCTATTAAATATATGGAACAGAAAAAAGCAACAGTTCGAGACACTATCGTATACAAAGGCAAAAAGTATCATCGATACCCAGAATCAAAGCGATGGGCTCTCAGGAGCTACTACTGGCGTCACGATAAATGGAAGCAAGCGCCTCAATCTCTTCATAGGCAAATATGGATTGATGCACATGGTGAAATTCCTGATGGATGCATCATACACCATAAAGACCACAACCCACTCAATAATGAGCTTGACAACCTCGCTTGTATTACATCCGAAGAGCATTGTGCCCACCATGTTGCAGATAGGCAAAAAACTCGTAAGGCGGTTTGCCAATACAAGTATTGCGGAAAAACTTTTGAGTACCGAAACTTTATCCGGACTCCGAAGTTTTGCCGGACACTCTGCTGGAGACGACATCGAAACGGTACACAACCTTCAGGTTTTATGGTGCCATGAGTATGTAGCGAACAGTGTCTTGGTGCACAACTGTGTGATGTCAACTGCAATCGCCCTACAGATGGCAGATTGGTCACCATATAACACGGAATATGCAGCAAAATATATACAAAAACCAGTAAAAAGGTACAGGAATGCCACCACAAGAACAACAAAAACCGGACAGAAATACCAAGGCGCTAGCGGAATTAGCAAAGCCATCGAACGCAGAAGACGATCACGAGCGGTTCACAGAGGACGCTAAAGCCTCTGGTGAGCTTCAGCTCAAGGATATCTTGGAGCGTTTCGACTCCGCAAAGCGATATGTAGACAATGGCCTTCGCCCTCTGTGGGACAAGTGTTATAAAGTCTACAAGGGTAAGCGAGTTATTCGTAACTATGATGGTATCTCAGACCCATCAGTGCGTGAAGCCCACACTATTATTGAAACTCTCGTAGCGAACCTAGCAGGTGGGTTACCTAAGTTTCATTTTACTAAGACAAATGAGGAGCAGACAGATGACGTTGATGTCCTCAACAATATGCTTGACTACTACATGATAGTCAACCGCATGGGTCTCAAGAACCAGGAGTGGGTGCGTGAGTCGCTGCTCTATGGCACTGGAGTCCTATACGTCACCTGGGCTAAGGGCCGCCCCGTAATCCAGAACATCCCTCTGCGTGACTTCTTTGTTGACCCAACCTCTACCGGGTTGGTTGAGACAATGCACAATGCACGGTACGCAGGCTTCCATTACTTGGCTAACATTGAAGACCTCAAGCGCCAGAAGATCTACGACCCCAAAAAGGATAAGTTTGTACCTAAATACACCGGTCTAGATGACGCTGGACTCTTCACTACAGAGGGCAACAAGGAAGGTGAGAACGCCAACAGCAGTATGGATAAGGAGTTCAAAGATATGTTCTCCAACTCCACATTGTCTGAGAACGCACCAAAGAACCAGGTATATATGATCCTCATGCATGACCTCGATACTGGTCGTATCTATGAGGTAGCCAACCGTAAGAAGGTTGTGTTCTCAGCCCCTACCTGGTGTCAGCGTGACGAGCAAGAGGTGGATGGGATGACGGAATATGAAGGCAAAGAGATCCCTACTAAGAAAAAGCTCAAGGCTATCGAGCCATTCCTGCCCTTTGCCGTCCTACGTGACTACGTAGATGTCTCGCAGTTCTATGGCTCTGGTGAGATGGAGCTTATCTACCGTGACAATGAGCTCGTGAACGACTACGAGGCGATGGACATTGACAACAACGCCTACCAGAACACTCCAATGTACTGGGTTGACCCGCAGTACGCTGACTTTGCTACTGAGATTGAGACTATCCCAGGCGCTGTGTACCCAATCCCCCGTAATGCGATGGGTGTGATTGAACGACCTCAACTCTCTGGCGACCTTGAGAACAAGAAGCTCGCCGTTCTCCAGCGCATGCGTCGTGCTACTGCAGCCGATGAGGCGGTGCAGGGTGTGGCCCAACAGAAGGGTTCGGCTACTGCTACCGAGATTCAGAACCAGGTCAACCAGGCCAACACTCGTTTTGCTACCAAGACTGCAAACATGGAGTCTGAAGGGTACGCGCAGCTTGGATCTCTTTTGTTCAAGCTCATCCAAGTGTTTGTCACGAAGCGATCCACTGTCCGTATCGTTGGCCCTCGTGGTGTATTTTTCCATGACTACGATCCATACGAGTTTGACGGTGAGTGGGAAGCGCACGTTGAGCTAGACAGCACCCTCAAGCAAAAAGAGATTGAGGTGGGTATGCGTGATGAAAAGAATAAGGAACTCATGCTGGGCAACCCAATTTTTGACCAGATCGAACTGTCTCGCTACTTCCTACAAAAGAACGATCCAGACCTCACTGATGAGAAGTTCAACGCTATGCTTGCACCTCCTGCTGAACCTGAGGAGCGCGATCCATACGAGCACATTACTATTAATTACAAGGACGCATCACCATGGACGAAGTACCAGATCGAACAGGCTCTGGAGCTACAGCCAGACCCGAGCCACCTCAAGGAAATGGAAGTGAACGGGATTTTGCAAGCCAAACGCTCTGTGGATGGGCTCGATCCAACTCTCCACGCGGATGGCTCGCCAGTCGCAGGGCTGGACGGACAATCCACATCCATGCCTCCGTCCCAGGGCTCACCGGCAGGGCAAGGCGGGAGTTCCTTAGAGCAGCCGAGTGGAGACGACTTAATCGGCATGTCGGAGAAAGATATGGCCTCTCTGGCCCAGGCACAAGCGGCGGCAGAAGACGGTACTAGCCCGATGATCAATGATCATCCTGGTGAAATCCCAGAGGGCAAGCGCCCCTACCCGAAGAAGTAACAACAAAGAAAGGAGCAATCCATGCAAATACCACAAGAAGACATCGATGAAATGAACCGGCGTAAGCAGGTTATTGAGGCCCACAATAGAAAACGCAAGGAGCGTGAGGATGAAGCTAGGCGGGTGAAGGCTATCTACCAAGCTAATAAGACCAACCCTGCACTCCTTGACGTCCTCGAGAAAGCTCGCCGCTTCGTTGATTACCACAACCAGATCGCACGAGACGGTGTGGGTATGCGTCAGAATGGTGTCGACAGTAATGGTAATAAGATCAATGAGGAGTACCGTCTCTCTCCTGAAGAGAGATGTAGCGAGCTCGACCAGGCGAAAGGGATCGAGCAATTGATATCCTATATTGACCAAAGAATAAATAATTGATATCATTTTGGGTGAAGCTGCTAGTTGCAGCTAGCAATCGTTAAAAATAAAAAGCCAAAGGAAAAATAGATGGACAATGAGTCTACAACCACTGACGCTCCGCAGGCGGAAGTGACAGACCAGCAGACTCTCCCTACGGAGAACAACCTGGAAAATACATCAACGCAATCTGAGACCCCTGAAGTCGACGGACAACAGGAGGTAGCAGAGAGCACTCCTACCTTCGACAGTGACCTTGACGAATGGGCTGCTAAGACGGGCCGCTCTGCTCCTACTACGGATAGGGAGCGTGAGTTATACCAAGAGATCCGCGACAGTCAGCGTGAATACACGCGTACACGGCAAAGTGAAACTGCACGACATGACGTCGAAAAGACGCTACGTGAGGTTGAACCAGAGCCATATGATAAGCAAGGCGACGGCGAGTATGATCCATATCAGGAACAACAAAACCGATTGGAGCGCATGTTCTATGAAGAGCGTGCGAACCGTCTCCGCGGTGAGTTCTTCCAGGAACATAACGTGACGAGCGAACAGGCTGATATGATGGGACAAATCCTTAAGGAAAAAATTGATAAGGGCGGGCGCGCTGCTTACGACTTCTGGACAAACCCTGATAATCTGGGCGATTGGTATATGCTAGCGAAAGCTCGCCTTGCCACTGAACCCGACCTGTCGTCTGTTGAAGCTGAAGCTGCCCGCGCTGAGCGGGAACGAATTGCTAAAGAAAGTCAGGCTGCAGCCGCATCGCCTCGCAGTGCTTCTATCACGCAAACGCAGAAGCCTGCAGAGTACGATCGAGCCGCATACTTCGCGTCTGACGATTATTAAGCTAATCGTAAGGAAAACAAACAATGGCACAGAACTATGCCCAAAACGTGCTTGGTACTATTGACGAGCGATTCACTATCGACAGTATCACCAAGCCTATCATCAACAACAGCATCCGCTTGGACTACAACGGTGCTAACAGCTGTACTATCTACAACGTTGACGTTGTAACTGAAAGCAACTACGTCCGTACTGGTGCGAACCGCTTCGGTGCTCTCGTAGAGCTTGGTACTGGTACACAAACTTTCGTTCTCTCGCAGGACAAAGCCTTTACCTTCACTGTCGACCGCGGTAACCTCGAGGATAGCAAGATGGCGCAAGAGGTCGACAAGGCTGTGAAGCGTCAGGTACGTGAGGTATCAGTCCCAACGACTGACATCTACCGCTTGAACGTTGCAGTTACCTACGCTGCCGCTAACAACGCTAAGACTGTGGCTGCTGTGACGAATACCAACGCTTACAAGTCACTCCTTGATGCCCAGGTTAAAGTTACTGAGCGCAAAGTGCCTAAAATGGGTCGCTACATCTACATGACCGAGACCTTCTACGCACTGCTCAAGCGTGACCCTGAGTTCATCCGTGACTGTGACACTAGCTACCGTGACCTCAAGAGCGGTATCGTTGGTCAGGTTGACGGTGCAACTATCGTTACCGCTCCATCGAGCTACTTCGTTGCTAACTTTGCCTTCATGGTGATCCACAAAGACACCTTGGTTGCGCCTACTAAGTTCAACATGATCCGTACTCTTGATGAAGTTCAGGGTATCGATGGTTGGGTTGCTGAGGGCCGTCGTTACTATGACTGCTTTATTCCTAAGAACAAGGGTGTTGGTATCCAAATCCACACAACCGCCTAATAAATTAACGAGGAGTTTCTATAATGAATCAAGAAGTAGAAAATTTGCGTGCTGGTAGCTCTGCTGAGACCTCCAGCACGGGTCTCCTCCCTGAGGGCGTGTATGTGCTCAAGGGTGAGGAAGGTCAGATCCTAGACACTATGATCTGCCAGAACGATGCATTGTATGGCGACGCTCAAGCTGCTGCTGTCACCCGTCTCGGGTACGTATTTCAGCGGCCTGCTGAAGAGTCAGACTTTGTACCGTTCAAGAGTGTTGAATCAGTAAATCACACTGCTTCCCGCATTGGTGAGCAAGATGCTGAGTTGAAGGGTATCGCTGCCCGTCTCGCGCTCCTTGAGCAAGAGAACGCTGAACTAAAAGCTAAGGTTGAGGCTGATGAGGCTAAACCTGAGACAGACGAGGCTGCCGAGAACCAAGAAAACAAGGAGG